>VOFC01000652.1_pt1 | contig 236001 bp, 274 predicted proteins | sample 5384161 | NCBI WGS metagenome assembly VOFC01 (sample SAMN12384722, study PRJNA508395) | human gut metagenome | isolation source: healthy gut B | host: Homo sapiens
AGTAATAAATTTTAAATTGTTGTTTATGGGGACATGCAGATTACTTGACTTTATTTGATAACGATGTTACAAAATTTAAAAAATTCTTTGAAGATATAAAATATGACGAATTCAAGCATTTTGTTTTTGTATCTAAAGAAGGAAGAGCAAGTTTTTTTAAAAATCTTTCCTCAAAAGGAAAAAGAGACAATAACACTAAATAATCTAATTAATTATAAAAAAATTGAAGAATTGTCAAATTGTAAAATTGAAATGAAAAAGAACGAAAAAGTTATAACATTTTTAAATGTGGGAAGACATGATGAAAAACAGAAAAAGTTAACAAGAATAATAGAAGCATCAAAATTATTAGAAAAAGATAATTTAAATTTTCAAGTTTTGTTTGTAGGTGATGGACCTGATAATGAAATTTATAAAGATATAGTAAAAAAAGAAGGCTTAGAATCTAAAATTATTTTTTTAGGAGCTAAATCAAATCCATATCCTTATTTCAAAATATCTGATTGTGTAGTGCTTTCATCAGAATATGAAGGATATCCAGTTGTGTTTTTAGAAAGCTTTGTTATGAATAAGCCTATAATAACAACTAAGGTTTCGGATTATGAAGAAGTTGATGGAGTTTTTGGATATGCAGTAGAAAAAAATGCCCAAGATATTTATGAAAAAATGAAAGATTTTATTGAAAATGGTTATATAATAAAAGAAAAATTTGATGCAAAAAAATATAATGAACATATTTTAAAATCATTAAAAAGTATTTTTTTAATTTAAGTATACTAAAATTATGTATATAAACTATTGACAAAAGAAAAGATTGCAATTACAATAAACATGGTAAAAAGTAATAAAAAAATAGAAGGATAGCTCAGTATGAATAAAATATCAATTGTAATACCAATGTACTGCGAAGAAGAAGTAGTACAAGAATGTTATAATAGAATAATCGAAGTGTTTAAAAGTATAGAAAATTACGAGTACGAATTAGTATGTGTTGATGATGGTAGTAAAGATAAAACACTAGAAATTTTAAATAGTATTGCTGAAAAAGATAAGAATGTAAAAATAATATCATTTTCAAGAAATTTCGGACATCAGTGTGCTGTAACTGCTGGGCTAAGATATGCTTCAGGAGATGCAGTAGTTATAATAGATGCAGATTTACAAGATCCTCCTGAGCTTATACCAAAGATGATAAAAATGTGGGAACAAGGCTCTGATGTAATATATGGCAAAAGAAAAACAAGAGAAGGAGAATCAAAATTTAAATTACTTACTGCAAAAATGTTTTATAAGACATTAAATGCATTGTCAGATGTAGATATTCCAAAAGATACAGGTGACTTTAGGCTTGTTGATAAAAAAGATTGTCGATGTAATAAATTCTTTACCTGAACATAATAAATTTTTAAGAGGTTTATTTAGTTGGGTAGGTTTTGAACAAGAAGCTTTAGAATATGAAAGAAAAGAACGTTTTGCAGGTAAGACAAAATATCCTTTTAGAAAAATGATACGTTTAGCATCAGATGGAATTATAAGTTTTTCAACTAAACCATTAAAAAGTGTTGGTGGACTTGGAATATTTTCTATTATAATATCGTTTATAATATTAATTTATTCGATTTTATCTTTTATATTTAAATGGAATAGTTTAACACCAGGTTGGACATCTATAATGATAACAATTACATTCTTTAGTGGAATTATTTTGCTTTCATTATGGATGATTGGAGAATATATAGCAAGAATTTATGATGAAAGTAAAGGAAGACCTCAATATATTATAAGTAAAAAAATAAATATAAAATAATTATTAATTAAATTAAAAATGTTGTTGAACAACATATATAGAAAGGAATGTGATAAATATGTCAATTTTAGTAACAGGAGGAACAGGATTTATAGGAAGCCATACGGCAGTAGAATTATTAAATGCGGGAAAAGAAATTGTAATAATAGATGATTTTTCAAATAGTAAGCCACAAGTAATAGAAAACATAAAAAAAATAACTGGAAAAGATTTTAAATTTTATGAATTAAATTATTTAGACAGAAAAGCTTTAGAAAAGGTGTTTGAAGAAAACGAAATCGACTCTGTAATAAATTTCGCAGGATTTAAAGCAGTAGGAGAATCTGTAAGAGAACCATTGAAATATTATTATAACAATGTTTCAGGAGCTATTGTATTACTTCAAACAATGCAAAAGTATAATGTTAAAAAATTTGTTTTTAGTTCATCTGCTACAATATATGGTGATCCTGGAACCCCTAAATATGTTGAAGAAATGGGAAGAGGAAAAACTACTAATCCATATGGTACAACTAAATGTATGATAGAACAAATTTTAGAAGATATATATGCTGCAGATAATACTTGGAACATAGCAATTCTAAGATATTTTAACCCAGTTGGAGCTCATGAAAGTGGTTTAATTGGAGAAGAGCCTCAAGGAATTCCAAATAATTTAATGCCATTTATAATGAAGGTTGCGAATAAAGAGTTGGATCATTTAAATATATTCGGAAATGATTATAAAGGAACAAAAGATGGAACAGGTGCAAGAGACTATTTACATGTAGTAGACCTTGCTATAGGACATGTTAAAGCCTTAGAAAAATTAGATAAAGAGTCAAATGGAATATTTACATATAATTTGGGAACTGGAACAGCATATACAGTATTGGAAATGGTTGAAACATTTAAAAAAGTAAATAATATTGATGTACCATATCAGATAGCACCAAGGAGAGCTGGAGATTTAGCTATATTTTTTGCAGACCCTACTAAAGCAGAAAAAGAACTTGATTGGAAAGCAGAAAAAACATTAGAAGATATGTGTAAAGATTCTTGGAATTATATGATAAAAAGGAATGAAGAATAATATGAAGAAAATTAGTATTATAATACCAGTATACAATGAAGAAGAAGCATTACCATTGTTGTATAAAGAACTATGTAGAGTCATAGATAAAATGCCAAATTATGAATTTGAAATTTTATTTATAAATGATGGAAGTAAAGATAAATCGTTAGAATTAATAAAGAAGTTTAGAGAAGAAGACGAAAAAATAAACTACGTTGATTTTTCAAGAAATTTTGGACAAGAAGTAGCTATGGCTGCAGGACTTGATTATGCAACCGGAGATTGTGCTATATTTATGGATGCTGATCTTCAAGACCCACCAGATTTAGTACCTGAAATGGTAAAATACTGGGAAGAAGGATACGATGATGTTTACGCAAGAAGAAAAAAGAGAACTGGTGAAAGTTTTTTGAAGAAATTTACATCTAAGATGTATTATAAAGTATTGCAAAAAATGACAAAAGTTGAAATTCAAAAAGATACAGGTAATTATAGATTAATAGATAGAAGATGTATAAATGCTTTAAGAAAAATGAAAGAATCAGAAAGAAATCTAAAAAGTTTATTCAGTTGGATAGGTTATAATAAAAAAGAAGTACTTTTTGATAGACCTCCTAGAGTTGCAGGAAAGACAAAATGGAATTATCTTAAATTAATAGATTTGGCAATAAATGGAATAACATCATTTACAACATCTCCATTAAAATTTGCAACATATTTTGCAATACCAACATTTATAGTTCTTGTAATTTATTTTATATATGTAATTATAAAATGTTTTGTAACTCATACAATGATACAAGCTTTTCAAGCAATTATATTATTAATATTATTCTTCTCAGGAATACAAATTTTATTATTTGGAATTTTAGGAGAATATTTAGGAAGAATATTTAATGAGACAAAGAATAGACCACTATATTTGGTAAATGAATATAATGGAAATAAAGAAATGAATGAACAAGAAAAAAATAAATAAAATAATAAATCACTAATATTAATTTTATGAAATAAAAATATGTGTTTTTTTATAAAAAAAAGAAGGAAAAAGTTTTTTTTTGAAGAATATAATATTAGTACATAAGGAAAAGAAAAAATGTACTAATATTAATAACTTTAGAAAGAGGTGCTTAAAATGCAAATTACAGACGTACGTTTAAGAAAGGTAAATTCAGAAAACAGAATGAAAGCTGTTGCTTCTGTAACATTTGATAATGAATTCGTAATTCATGACATCAAAGTTATTGAAAGCCAAAACGGATTATTCATCGCTATGCCAAGCAGAAAAACTCCAAACGGAGAATTTAAAGACATAGCTCATCCAATTAACCCTGAAACAAGGGAAAAAATTCAAAATGCTATACTAGAAGCTTACAACGCTCCTGAAGCAGAAGGATCAGCTGAATAATTAAAATAAATAATAAAAGAATTATTCTATTGTTTAAATACTAGAATAATTCTTTTTTATATGGAGGATTTAAAATTATGGAAGAAAAAGGGTATAATAAAACAGTAGAGGAAACAGAAGAATATTTACAAACCAATATAAGAGAAGGTCTTTCAAGTTTGGAAGTAAAAAAAAGACAAGAGGAAAATGGGTACAACGAACTTAAGGCCGAAAAGAAGAAATCATTATTTGTAAAATTTTTAGAGCAATTTAGGGACTTTATGATAATTGTATTAATAATAGCAGCAATTGTTTCTGGAATAATAGGAGTTGCACAAGGTGAAGGCATTACAGATACTATAATAATTTTAATCGTTGTAATTGTTAATGCAATAATAGGTGTAGCACAAGAAGCAAAAGCAGAGAAATCATTAGAGGCACTTCAAAAACTTAGTGGACATGAAGCAAAAGTTTTAAGAGATGGAAATATCAAAACTATTCCTGCAAGAGAATTAGTAGAAGGTGATATTGTAGTTTTAGATACAGGTGACTATATCCCGGCAGACCTAAGAATCTTTGAAGCAATTAATTTAAAATCTCAAGAATCTTCATTGACAGGGGAATCTGTTCCTGTAGAAAAAGAAGCAAGCAAAATAGAAAATGAAAATGTGCCTATTGGGGATAGAATAAATATGCTATTTTCATCAAGTTTAGTAACATATGGTAGAGGTAAAGGAATTGTTGTAGAAACAGGGATGAAGACTGAAGTAGGTAAAATTGCTGAGATAATTTCAGGAACAGAAAAGCAAGAAACTCCTTTACAAAAAAAATTAAATAGTTTAGGAAAGACCCTTGGAATAGCTGCACTTGTTATTTGTGTTATTATATTTATAATTGGATTAATACAAGGTAAAGAAATTATTTCAATGTTTATGACAGCTGTAAGTTTAGCTGTTGCAGCAATTCCAGAAGGATTAGCAGCAGTTTCTACTATAGTATTAGCAATAGGCGTTCAAAAAATGGTAAACAAAAATGCTATAATAAAAAGATTACCAGCGGTTGAAACTTTAGGAAGTAGTTCAGTTATATGTTCAGATAAAACAGGTACTTTAACACAAAATAAAATGACAGTACAAAAAATATATGTAAATAGCACAGTTTATGATGTGTGCAATATTAACGAAGAAGATGAGTTTGTTAAATATAATAAAGATAATCAAGAGGTTAAACTTTTGGTATATAATGGAATGCTATGTAATGACACAAAAATTGCGGATGATGGAACTTTGACTGGAGATCCAACAGAAACAGCATTAGTAGATATTGCTTTAAAAATGGGATTTAGTAAGAATATTTATAATGAATTATCAAGAGTAGATGAAATTCCATTTGACTCAGAAAGAAAATTAATGACAACGGTCCATAAACAAGGAGATAAGTATTTAGTATTTACTAAAGGTGGTGTTGATGAACTATTAGAGAAGTGTGTTTCATATATAGATCATGGAGATATAAATCAAGATTTAAAAAGTTTTATACCAACAATTCAAAATGTTAACGAATTAATGGCAAAAGATGCTTTAAGAGTATTAGCATTTGGATATAAAGAATTAGACCATAAACCACAAAAAGAAGAAATGGAAAACAATTTAATTTATGTTGGTATGTATGGAATGATAGATCCTCCAAGAGAGGAAGCAAAAATAGCAGTAGAAAAATGTAAAGCTGCAGGAATAAAAACTGTAATGATAACAGGAGATCATAAAATTACAGCAACAGCGATTGCAAAGAAATTAGGAATATTGGAAAATGAAAACGAAGCTATAACAGGGACAGAATTAGACAAGATGTCTGATGAAGACTTAGAAAAAAATATAAAAAATTATTCAGTATATGCTAGAGTTGCACCTGAACACAAAGTAAGAATAGTAAAAGCATGGCAAAAAAATGGAGAAATTGTTGCTATGACAGGTGATGGTGTAAATGATAGTCCTGCACTTAAAACGGCTGATATTGGATGTGCAATGGGGATTGTAGGAACTGACGTTGCAAAAGAAGCTGCTGATGTAATTTTAACAGATGATAATTTCGCTACGGTTGTATCTGCTGTTGAAGAAGGACGTAGAATATATGATAATATTTTAAAAGTAATTCAATTTTTACTTTCAAGTAATATTGGTGAAATAGTAGTATTACTTTTAGCAACATTATTCTCAACAGTTATTGCAAAATTAACAGGTATTTCAGATGTAACAAGTTTAGAAATTTTACTTCCAATACACATTTTATGGATAAACTTGGTTACAGACTCGCTTCCTGCATTAGCATTAGCATTTGACCCAGCAAATTCTGATATAATGACAAGAAAACCTTTAAAACAGTCAAAGGGGATATTTACAAAAGGAATGACATTTAGAATAGTTTATCAAGGAATTATGATTGGTTTAATTACTTTAGCTGCATTTGTAATTGGATTAAAAACAACAACTACTCCAATAGATGGACTTACACTTGACCAAAGTAAAATAGAAGTAGGACAAACTATGGCATTTATAGTTTTAGCTTTATCTGAACTTGTTCATGTATTTAATATTAGAGATAATAAAAAATCAATATTTAAGACAAATGTATTTAATAATGGAATTCTTATAGGAGCAACTATAATTTCGGCTTGTCTAATGTTTGTAATACTATTTATTCCTACATTAAGAAATATATTTAGTATACCAGTTTTACCAACAAATAATATTTTAGAAACAATATTACTTGTATTTTCTCCAATTATTATTGTTGAAATTTTTAAACTATTCAAAATAAATACAATTGATGAATAAAGATAGTTATGCAATAAATAAAAGTGATAATAAAAAGTAAAAAAATTTCGAATTATATTTTTATATAATTCGAAATTTTTTTTAAAACTACATTTGTTGATTTCCAGGTATAAAGTAATCAACGACACCATAAATTAAAGCACCTATTATTGCTGCCATCCATGAAATTGAATATCCTGCAACAAAAAATTGAGTAACATATAAAATTATTGCAGATAAAGCAAAGCCTACGAATCCTTTACCAAAAGGACTAGCATCTAAGCCAGTAAATTTTATAATTAAGTAGTCCATAACAGCTAAAACAACAGCCGCAATAATTAAAGACCAAATATTATTTATGCTAAATCCAGGTGTGAAAAATGCAGTTATAGCTAAAACGACGGCAGAAGCAATAAGTCTTCCAACTATTTGCCATGCAGTACTTGCACCACTTCCTTGATTTGCATTGCTTTGTGCATTTGACATGATTAATCCTCCTATTTTAAAAAATTTCTAGTAAATATATTAGAATATAGAAATATTTTTTACAAAAAAAATTATTTTATTCACTTTTTCCTGTCTAAAGGAGTTTTACAAGAAAAAGCATTAAAAATAAAATTCGATCAGTTATGTTTTTAATAAGAAAAAACAATTAATTAGTTAGTAAAATGTTTTAGAATAATATATATTTTTTTTGGTAAAATAATAAAAAAATGGAGGAAATATAAAATGTTAATAATTTTTTTTAGGTCAATAATTTTATATATAGTTGTTCTTGTTGTTATGAGAATGATGGGAAAGCGTGAAATTGGACAACTTCAACCATTTGAACTTGCAATAGCAATAATGATAGCTGATTTAGCTTCAATTCCAATGTCTGACACTGGTATTCCAATATCAAATGGAATAATACCAATATTGGGGCTTTTACTTATGCATCTAGCTATTTCAATGATAAATATTAAAAGTATTAGAGCTAGAGGATTTATTTGTGGAAAGCCTAGAATTTTAATATATAGAGGTAGAATAGATGAAGAGGCTTTGAAAAAGGAGAGATTTACAATAGGAGAGCTACAAGAAAGATTAAGAAACCAAAATGTATCATGTCTTGGAGATGTTGAATATGCAATTTTAGAAACAAGTGGACAAGTAACTGTAATAGAAAAGCCAAATAAAAGAAAATTAATTCCAGAGGATTTAGGCATAATGCCGGATTATGAGGGTATTCCGTATGATTTAGTTGTAGATGGAAAAATTATGAGTAACAATCTAAAAGCAATAGGAAAAAATTATGCGTGGTTAAAAAAAGAAGTAAATAAATTTAAAATGAATCCAGAAGACGCTTTAATTGTTACATTTGATGGCAAAGGACAGATTTTTTGCCAAAAAAAGAACGAGAAAAAGAATAATTAAAAAAAAAGAAGATTTAATTAAGTAATTTTATTTAAGATAAATGAAAGGAGAGTATGATTATAAACATCATACAGAAATTTAATGTATAAAGAATTAATTATATGTATTATTATTGTTTTTAGTATTTTTGCTTTAGACTATATATCACAAAGTTATACAAAAAAAAGTGTTGAAACTATAATGATAAAAATTGAAGAGATAAAGGAAGAAAGTGAAAAAATAGATAAAGAAGATGAAAATAAAATAATAAGTAAAATGGATGACACTTTTAATATCTGGAATAAACACCAAAAAATATTAGCTATATATATTGAACATAATGAACTTGAAAAAGTTGAGGCAAATTTTGTTGAGTGTAAGAGTTTTATAGAACAAAAGGATTATGTAATGGCTATAAACTCAATTGATAAAACAATATTTTCACTTAATCATTTGACAGATAAATATTCATTAAATATTATTAATATTTTTTAGAGATCTTGTCTTATTTTAGAGTTATAAATTTTTATTTAGTTTAAAATTATATCTAGTTGTATTTAGTACAAAATTTAGTAAAAAATCTAAAATAATTGCACTTTTTTTAGATTATCTCTTTTAAATTTAATAATTATTTGATACAATGTGAAAGTAATTAAATAAGTAGGAGATAATTTAATGAATGAATTTAAATTTGAACTAGAACCAGGAAAAAAAATAAATAATAAAATGGAATATATTGAAAAAAATCCAATAATTTCAGTTATTGTACCATTTTATAATAGTAAGAAATATATAGAACAAACTATTAGATCAATTTTGAATCAAACATTTCCATATTATGAAGTGTTGATAATTGATGATGGATCAAAGGACAAGGAATCATTAGAGAAATTAGAAAGAGTAAAAAAATTAGATAAAAGAATAAAAGTGTTCCATAAAAATAATGAGGGATTAGCTGCAACAAGAGACTTTGGAGCAGCTAAATCTTCAGAAAGTTGTGAATATTTAATGTTTATAGATGATGACGACTTAATAGAACCGACTTTTTTAGAATGTGCGTATTGGACTTTAGAGACAAATAAAGATGCGGCATGGGCATATTCAGATTCTATAGGGTTTGAAGGTCAAGAGTATTTATGGAATAAATATTTTGACTCAGAAAAATTAAAAAAAGTAAATGAATTAATATCACAATCATTGGTTAGAAAAAGCGATTTCAAGCTTGTTAGAGGTTATGAACTAAGAGAAAAGGCAGTAAATGAAGACTGGAATTTTTGGCTAAAACTAATATCAAAGAATAAAAGACCTGTACATATGAGTTTTTATGGACAATGGTATAGAAGAAAATCAATCGGAGAACTTCAAAGATCTAAAGACAATAGAAAAAGATCTTTAGAAATAATAAATCAAACAGCAAGCAAAATAAAACAGAAAGTAGAAGCTATACAATATCCTAGATATAATTACAATTATGATATTATACAAGAAGAAGTAGAAGATATAATAATACCAAAGCAAATGGAGGAAAAATAAAATAAATATATTATTTATAATTCCTTGGATGATAACTGGGGGGGCAGATTTATTTAACCTGAATTTAATAAAAGGACTGGATAAAAATAAATTTTCTGTAACGATAATTACCACCGAACCAAATAAGAATGTTTTAAGACAATATTTTGAAAAAAGCGAAGATAATCAAGAACTAGCCAAAGTATATGATTTAACGTCATTTTTGGATCAAAAGTATTGGGTAGCTTTTATAAATTATATTATACAAAAGGATAATATAAATATAATATTAAATTCGAATAGTAAGACAGGATATTCAATGTTACCATATTTAAAAAGTAAATATCCAAACATTCCAATTATAGACTATGTACATATGGAAGAATGGTATAACAGAAATGGTGGATATTCAAGATATTCTGCGATGTATGAATCTGTAATTGATAAAACTTTAGTATGTAATGAAAATAGTAGAAAAATATTAATAGATTATTTTAAGAAAAATAAAGATGAAGTAGAAACTGTTTATATAGGGGTTAATGAAAAAGAATTCAATCCTTCAAATTATGACAAAGAAAATTTAAAAAATAAATATTTAGGATTAGAAAAGGATAAAAAAGTATTAGCATATATTTGTAGAATATCAGAACAGAAAAGACCTATGTTATTTTTAGAAATAATAGCTAAGTTAAAAGAAAAAAGAAAAGATATTAAAGTTTTTGTTGTTGGCGACGGAAATCTTTTAAATAAAATGAAGGAAAGAGCAAAAAAATTACATATATATGATGATATTATTTTTACAGGAAATTTACAAAATACTGCTGAAATTTATAGCATAAGTGATGTAACTATAAATTGTTCAATAAAAGAAGGATTAGCATTAACATCATATGAATCATTAAGTATGGGTGTTCCTGTTATTTCAAGCGATGTTGGTGGACAAAAAGAGCTGATTAAAGAAAATGTTGGAAAAATAATAGAATCTAAACAAGATGAAAGAGATGTTTATTCTGAAAATTATAGTAAGAATGAAATAAATAACTATGTTGATTCAATAAATGAAGTATTAGATAATATTAATATATATAAAAATAATTGCAGAAAAATTATATTAGATTATTTTACAATTGAGAAAATGATAGAAAAGATGTCGTATATATTGAAAGAAGTATATGAGAAACCTAATCAACAAAAAATTAAAAATGGAAGAGACTTAAAAAATAATATAAATCTATGTAAAGAATTAATTACAGCAAATTTTAAAATGGATGAAATAGAATACAAATGGGAATGCTCAGAATATGAAAGAAAAATGTATGGACGAGCTTATTCAATTCAAGGAATGAATTACAAAAATGAATTGCTAAAAGAAAAGTTATGGAAAATTCCTGGGTGGAGAAAATTCATACAATTAGTACATAAATTAAGAAAATAAAATTTGTTGACAATAGATTTAATAGAGGTTATAATGTTTTAGAAATAAGTCTATGTGGGTGATGTAATGAAAAATATTTTATTGTGTAATAATGCTATGGGAATTGGTGGAGTAGAAACAGTAATATTAAATCAAGTTACTGCTTTTACTAAAAGAGGATATAATGTATATGTTGCAGCTGGAAATGGAAAATATTCTAATAAAGTTGAAGAGTTGGGAGGAAAATTTATAGAATTTGAATACCCAGAAGAAAATGAAATAAATGAAGAAAGAGTAAAGAATTTAGTTAAAATAATACAAGAAAGACAAATAACAGAAATTCATATACATAAATATCAATGTATTCCTTCAACTATGCTAGCAGCTTTTCTGACAAATATACCATATTTTGCTTATGAACATGGAATAAGAGACACAAAAAAATATTATACATGGAATTATCCTTTATATAAAATGTTGTTTCCTATTTATTTTTCTAATGCTTATAAAATAATTGCGATAACACCTAAAGTGGCAGAACTTACAGAAAATGAATATGGAATACCTAAAGAAAAATATAAAATTATCCATAATGGAATAGACTTTGAAGAATATAATAATTCTACACCAAATTATTCAGGAAGTATAAATAATATTTATATAATATCAAGACTTAGTGAGGAAAAGTTAAGTGCAATATTAGAAGGAATAGAAATATTTAAAAAAATATTAAAAAATAATCCAAATGCCAAGCTAAATATAATTGGAGGAGGAGAGCAGAAAGAAAAAATAATACAATATCTTAATCAAAGCCAATTACAATATAGTGAAAATAATGGAGAAATCAATAATGAATTTACAGTTAATTTATTAGGTGAACAAACAGATATAATTAAGTATCTTAAAAAAGCAGATTTATTATTAGGTGTAGATAGATGTATATTAGAAGCTATAGCAATGAAAGTTCCTGCTGTAATTACAGGATATAATGGAATTAAGGGGGTAGTTTCAAAAGATAATATTTATGTAGCATTAGAAGAAAATTTTTCAGGTGATAATATGAAAACTATTACTATTGAAGATTGTATTGATGAAATATATAAGTTAAAAAGAAAATAAAGAAGAAATAGTAAATGAGAATTATAAAGTAGCCCAAGAAAAGCTAGATTGTTACAAAAATTACATTAACATTCCTGAAAATTCAAAAATTGATTTTGAATGGTTAAGTTTTTTTCAATTTAATAAAGAAAAATTCAGATTTAATAGAGGAACAATATAAGGATATTAAAGGTAAATATGATTGGATTCAAAAGATAGAAAAGGAAAATAAGGATTTGTATGAAGAAAAAGGGGAATTAGAAAAAAAAATAGAAAAACATTTTCAAGAAGAACAACAACTTCAAGAAAAAAATGAAAAATTACAAGAAGAATTAAGAAATGTATATAACAGCAAAAGATGGAAATATACAGAAAAATTGAGTAATTTTTTTCATAATAAAAACTAAATTTAGAAATGAGGGAAAATAAATGTCTAATACTCAAATTAATAAAAAACTTTCAATAATAGTACCAGTGTATAATGCGGAAAAATACATGGAAAAATGTTTAAATAGATTATTGGAACAATCATATAAAAAATATAGAAATAATAATAGTAAATGATTGCTCACAAGGAAATTGTGAAGAGATTGCTAATAAATATCAAAAATTAGATGATAGAGTAAAATATATAAAACACGAAAAAAATATGGGATTATTTCAAGCACGAATTACGGGGTCAAGCATTGCTAAAGGAGAGTATATTGCTTTTTTAGATAGTGATGACTATGTTTCAATAGATTATTATAGAACATTAATGAATAATATTCAGGAAAATAATTCAGATATAGCTATGGGAAATATGGTTCTTGAATATGACGATGGAAGAAAAGAATCATACAATTTATTTGATACAAAACATTTAAATTTAGTGGGAGAAGAGTGCATAGAGCAATATTTCGAACAAGAAGGGCTATCATTTGATTGGCATATAATATGGAATAAAATATACAAAATGGAAATATGGGAAAAAGCGCTAAAACATTATAAAAACATAACAACACATTTATTAATGACGGAAGACTTTGCTTTTTCTACAGTTTTATTTTATTATGCAAAAAAACTTACAAAAGTTCAAAATGATTGTGTTTTTTATTGTAAGCATGAAACGACTTCTACATCAATTAAAGATTTGACTTTTAAGAAGTTTAAAAAGAATATTTCGGATATAACGACATCTTTCAATTTTGTTGAAAACTTTTTAAAAGAAGAAAATATTTATGATAAGTATAAAAATAAATTCAATAAATGGAAATGCTTATATGCAAATCAACAAAAATCGTATATAAAAGTATCAGGTATGGCAAAAAGAAGAAAAAGAAACAGCTATGAAAATGGCTGAAGAATTTTATCCAAATGCAGAAGATATAAAAAATTCCGAATATTTTTTTATACAATAACAACAAAATGGGATGATGGCTTAGAAAAAATTAAACTAGCTATTTGTGATAAAAACATTAAATATGTAAGTTTTGATATTTTTGATACTTTAATAAAAAGACCTTTTTTTGTACCAACAGACTTATTTATTTTGATGAATAAATATTTTAGATTATATACGAATGATGCATCAGGAATGGATTTTTCAAAGATAAGAGTATACTGTGAGCAATTAACACGTGAAAGAATAGAAAATGAAAAATGCCAAGAGATTACACTAGATGAAATTTATAACACAATAGAAACAGAATATGGTATAGATAAATGTATTCTTGAAAAAATGAAAAATAAAGAAATAGAATATGAAATTAGATTTTGTGAGAGAAGAAATATTGGATATGAATTGTATACATTGGCAATGGATATGGGAAAAAAAGTTGTATTTACATCAGATATGTATTTGTCTAAAGATACTATATATAAAATATTAGAAAAAAATGGATATAAAGATAATTATAAATTATACTTATCATCAGAAATAAAATTGTCTAAATCAAGAGGAGATTTATTTAAATATGTTTTAGAAGATTTAAATATAGAAAGTTTAAATATGCTACATATAGGAGATAATTATAGATCAGATGTTGAAATGCCTAGAAAATTAAAAATTAAATCTATGCATCTGCCAAAAGCAACAGATGTAGCACAAAATCAAGAAAAAGTAAACTTATTTGCAAAGATGCTTACTCAAAATATGCCATTTTGGAGAGATAATGCATCAGCAATGAACTTTATAGGTATTAGAACAATGTTTGCAATGTCTGCGAATAAATATTTTGATAATCCATTTATAGCTTTTAATCAATATTCAGATTTTAATGCAGATCCATATTTAATTGGATACTATATATTAGGAATGTATACATTTGGAATATCAAAATGGCTATTAGAAGAAACTCAAGGCAAAGGTTATAACAATATGGTATTTATGGCAAGAGACGGATATTTACCAATGGAAGCATATAAAATAATGAAAAAATTATATCAAAATGTACCAAAAAGAAAAATATTTGTATGTATCAAGAAAAGCTCTAGTACCAATAACAATAATGAATAAATTAGACTTTTATAAATTACCAGAATGTATAAATGTAACCAAACATACTCCAAGAGAAATATTGAAGTATTTAAAAGATTGCATTAATGAGAATTGTAACACCGAAAAGATATTAAAGCAGTATGATATAGATATAGATGGAAAATTAAAGAATACGTTAGAATTTAACAAATTTATAAAAGTCGTTATAGATAATTTATATGATGAGCAAAAACATATGACTAATTTGTCAAAATTAAAAACGTATTTTGATAAGTTTTATGAAGAAAAATCAGCAACATTTGATATTGGATATAGTGCAAGACCTGAATTATTTTTATCAAATTTGTGTAAAAAACCGATAGATACATTTTTTCTAAATATAAATAAGGATGAGGCACTTAGACATTCAGATATGGCAAACTTTAAATTAAAGACATTTTTTAGTGGAAAACCTTCTGCAACAGGTTTCTCATATGAGACAATGTTATCAGCATTAGCACCATCTTTGTATAGGCTATAATATAAGTGATGATAAAATAGAGCCAGTATTTGAGAATTACAATAAGACATATCAAGAGGAATTTATAATTAGTATTATGCAAAACTCAGCTATAGAATTTGTACAAGATATTACAAATATATTTGGTGAAGAAATAAAAGAATTATATTATGAAAAATATTATATTTCACTACCAGTAATGGCTTATATAAATTCAGCAAAAGAAATAGATAAATCTATATTCAATGCAATTTATTTTGAAGATGATGTTCGTTTAAATGAACCTGTTAAAATGACAACAGAATGGAATAGAGAATTAGGATTTAAAAATCAAAGACCAATGAGAGAATTAATTTATGGTGGATCTTATATAAGTAAAAAGAAGAAACATATGGATATTTGGATTATAATAGGTATCCAGATTTGGAGCATCATAGTAAACCAGTTAGATTGGTATACTATTTATTATATGATAGAGAAACATTTAAAAGAAGAATGAGAGAAATATTTAAAAAACATAATATTTTATTTTCAGTAGGTAAAGGAATGTATAATTTTGGAGGAAGATTTAAAAAAGCAGTATATAAAGGAATCCATAAAATCAAAGGAGGACAAAACTAGTGAAAGAAAATGAAGAAAAGTATGCAATAGAAGTTCAAGATGTGTACAAAACATTTAATGTATATTTAGATAAAGCAAATAGTTTAAAAGAAAAAATGCTATTTTGGAAAAGAAATAAAAAAGAAGTAAGACAAGTTTTAAAGGGTATTAATTTGAATATCAAAAGAGGACAAGCAGTTGCACTTATAGGAGTAAATGGAAGTGGGAAATCTACATTATTAAAATTGATGACTAAAATAATATATCCAAATAAGGGACAAATTATAATAAATGGAAAATTAACATCATTATTAGAGCTTGGTGCTGGTTTTCACCCCGATTTTTCTGGAAGAGAAAATATATATTTTAATGCGTCAATATTTGGGTTAACAAAAAACAAATCGATGATAGATTAGAACAGATTATAGAATTTTCAGAATTGGGTGATTATATAGATAACCCTGTTAGAACATATTCATCAGGAATGTTTATGAGACTTGCTTTTTTTGCAGTAGCAATAAATGTAGATGCAGATATATTATTAGTTGACGAAATTTTATCTGTAGGAGATCAACATTTCCAAGAAAAATGTATAAATAAAATGAAAGAACTAAAAAAAAAAAGAAGGAAAAACTATGGTCTTTGTAACACATAGCTTGGATTCAGCTAAAGAATTGTGCGATAGAGCAGTATGGCTTTGTGATGGTGTGTTAAAATTAGATGGAAAGACAAATGAAGTAATAGAAAAATATATAGAAGAAACTGCATAAGAAGGGAGAAATAAATGAAATTTTTTAAATCGTTATATGAATATAGAGAATTATTAAAAACTAGTATTAGTAAAGATGTAAGAGGAAAATATAAAAATTCAGTATTAGGAATATTATGGTCATTTTTAAATCCCTTTACAGATAGCAGTATATGCAATAGTATTCCCACTTATTATGAAAAACAATTTACCTAATTATACAGTTTTTCTATGTTGTGGATTAATACCTTGGAATTTCTTTTCAGCAGCAATTTCAAGAACTTCTTTTTTTACTATGGTTGAAAATGGAAATATAATTAAAAAAGTATATTTTCCAAGAGAAATATTGCCATTATCTGTGGTAACAAGTGAAGCCGTAAATTTTATAATTTCAACAATTATAATTTTAGCTTTTGTTTTAGGATATGGCATGGGAATTAGCAAATTTATAATATTTTATCCACTAGTATTATTAGTGCAATATGTATTATTGATAGGAATTTTTCTTTTATAGTATCTAGTGTGACAGTTTATTTTAGAGATTTACAACATTTTATAGGAATAGCTTTACAATTGTTATTTTATGCAACGCCTATAGTATATGCACCAGGACAGATACCAGAAGGATTTCAATGGATATTACAATTCAATCCTATGACATATGTAATAAATGGTTATAGAGATATTTTTTATTACAAAAAAATGCCTGATTTATCTTCAATGGCAATGGTTTTAGGAATTGGTATAATTATATGTTTGATAGGATACTTCATATTTAGCAAATTACAAAGAAGATTTGCAGAAGAATTATAATTAGGAGATTAGATGAAAAAAAAATATTAAGTTAAAAGAATTTATTGATATAAACAAAAATAATATTTATGTATTTATTGTAATGTTTTTATTTTCAATAATTATATGTACAAATTTTTTAAAAATACATTTTGCGCAAGACACATACTGTTTATATTCATATGGATATAATAATTATATATTACATTTTTTACGTTCTGCAAGATTTTTCAGTGCTTTAGAATTGTGGATATCACAATTACTAAATATAACTTTTTTTACAAATTTAAAGATTATGTCTATTATAGGCATTATTTTGATAACAGTAGCATGGTTTGTGTTATATAAATTTGTTTTAAAGTTAATAAATAATGAAAAATCAGTATATTGTAATATTCTAATAGCAAGTATTACTTTTTCAATTTTATATAATTTTTCAAGTTGTGAAATGTTTATATTTGCTGAATCTGGAATTATGTGTTTATCTATATTATTTTCTGTAATTGGAGCATGTATATTTAATTCTAATATAAAACATAAATACATATTGAGTTTTATATTTGTAGTTTTATCTTCAATTGCATATCAAGCTACTATCTCGTTATTTGTAGTAATAGCTTTAATAATTGAAATATATAGAAATAAAGGAAAAGCTAAGAAAATAATAGGTGAAGCATTCCTAATAGGAATTTTTTTGGAGGAGCGCTTTCTTTAAATTTGGTCTTAGTTAAAATTATTGAACATATATTGGGAGATATAATTAGACCCACAGCATTTCCTACAATTGGAATTATTATAGAAACTATAAAGAATTATGGAAATATAATGGCATTTGATACATTTAAAGTATTGCCAAGATATTCTTATGTGGTAGTTTTAGCAATTATTACATTATGGTACATATTTAATAATTGTATTTAAAGAAAAAAAGATTACTTTTCAATTTTAGAATATATAATATTAATTTTGGTTTCATTTATAATGCCTTTATTGCCAGTAATAGTGACGGCACAAGATCAACAATATTTGGAACCAAGAATGACTTTTAGTTATGCATCATTATTAGGCTGTTTAGTTTTATATATAGTTCTAAAATTTAATATAAAAGACGGAATTGTTAACAAGAAAATTGCAATCATTTTCGCAGTAGGGATAATGATTTTAAATGCAATGTATTTTGTAAGAAACTCGACAGAAAATATTGTATGTGGATATTTGGATAGGAATGTTGCAAAGTCAATTTTGGAAGAAATTTACGAATATCAAAATAAAAACAATATAAAAATAGAAAATATAGGAATCTCATATGACCAAAAATCTACAACATATTATGACGGTCAACCATCCTTAGAAACTACAAATGTTAGGAGTATGGTAACAAATTGGGCTGCTGTTCAGGTTTTAGAGCTATATAGCGGGGAGAAATATAAAGTAGTGGATACGCCAGATGATGTAAAACAGGAATTTCTAAAATATGATTGGCATTTTTATAATCCAAAACAATTAGTGTTTAAAGAAAATAATTTATATATTTGTTTATATTAAAATAAAAAACCATTATGTATTTATATGACATAATGTTTTTTTTATTTTATGAAATATGTTTGAAAATTTGGAAGAAATAGTATAAAAAATTCATTGACTTTAAAAAATTCTTATGGTAGAATTATTTTGGTTACAGTAGATATAAATAAAAAAATGTAAAATTATAAAAGTTTATATCATATTAGGAGGAAGAATAATGAAAAAAAAAAAATAAGGTTATTTTAAGTATTTTTATGATAATTTTTGTAATATTCGTAACAAAAACAAACAGTTATGCAAAAGCAGAAAAGGTAAGAAATAACGGTATATACAAAATATCAATTGGTAGAAACCAACTGAAGCATTAGAAGTTGCAGGAAATAATCAAGATAATAATGCAAAAGTAGGAATATGGAATTATGGAGAGGCTTTATGGCAGAAGTTTTATTTTGAATATCAAGATGGTTTTTATAAAATAACAGCAATGCATACAGGAAAAAGTTTAACAATAAAAAATAATACAATAAAAGAGGGAACAGATATAGTACAATCTGATTACACAGGAGCTGACGGCCAAAAGTGGGTATTAAGAGACAGTAATAAAAATGGTTGGATAATATCATCGTTAAGTAATCCAGATTTATCAATAAGTGTACAGGGGTCAATACAAAATGGATCGAAAATGATATTATCAAAAACAAAAGATAATGATAATCAAATGTTCTATTTATACGATATAAGTAACAGTGAGAGAACTCATAAAGATGGTATATATAAAATGGCAGTTGGAATAAGCTCAAATAAGGCATTAGAAGTAGCTGGAAACAATGTAGATAACAATGCAACTAGGAATATGGGATTATGGTGATGCAGCATGGCAAAAGTTTTACTTTAAATATGAAGAAGGATATTACAAAATAACAGCAATGCATACAGGAAAGAGTTTAACAGCAAGAAATAATAGTATAAAAGAAGGAATAGAAGTAGTACAAGCAGATTATGTCGGAAATAGTAGTCAAAAATGGATTCTAAGAGATAGTAATAAAAATGGTTGGGTAATTTCACCATTAAGTAATCCTAATTTAGCAATAAGTATACAAGGAGCAATACAAAATGGATCGAAAATGATATTATCAAAAACAAAAGATAATAATAATCAAATGTTATATTTATATAATATAACTAATAATGAAAAGAACCACGATAATGCTAATTATGAAATTTTGATTGGAAAAGATCCTAATAAAGGCTTGGAAGTAGCAGGAAACAACAAAGATAATAATGCAAAAGTAGGAATATGGGATTATGGTAATGTAGCATGGCAGAGATTTAAGCTTGAATATAAAGAGGGTTATTATAAAATAACTGCAACTCATACAGGAAAGAGTTTAACAGTAAAAAAGATAATAGTATAAAAGAGGGAACAGACATAGTACAATCTGATTATACAGGAAGTGATAGCCAAAAATGGATACTAAGAGACAGTTATAAAAATGGATGGATAATTTCTCCTTTATGTAATCCACAACTGGCAATAAGTGTACAAGGTTCAATACAAAATGGATCGAAAATTATATTATCAAAGACACAAGATAATAATAATCAAATGTTTTATTTAGTGAAATATGACAATGTTACCAAAACAGTTGCAAATAGTACGTATGAATTAGCAGTTGGAGCAGATAGCAGTAAAGCATTAGAGGTAGCTGGAAGTAATCAAGATAATAATGCAAAAGTAGGAATATGGACATTTGGAAATTCTAGAGGTCAAAAATTTAATTTAGAATATGTTAATGGATTTTATAAGATAACAGCTGCTCATTCAGGGAAAAGCTTAACTGTAAAAGGAAATAATATTACAAATGGAGTAGAAATTGTCCAAGACGAATATAGAGGCGAAATTGGACAAATGTGGATGGTAGTTGATAGTAAAATAAATGGTTGGGTGATTTCTCCAATTTCAAGACAAGACTTAGCAATCACTATACAAAATAAAATAGAAAACGGGTCAAAAGTTATTTTAGATGCTAAACAAAAAGGAAACAATAGACAGATGTTTTATATGTATAAAACAAATATTAGTGTTAATATAAATACCGAAAAATATCCTGGTGTTGCTGAAGCACTTGATACAATTGCAGCAGCACATCCAAATTGGCAATTTGAAATATTATATACAAACGTAGATTTCTATACAGCTGTAAAAGGTGAATATGAATATGCTAATAAAAAAGGAAATTTAGTGTATACACCAACATATAACGGTAATTGGATTGCATCAAATCCATATGTTAGTGGAGTATGGGCCTCAGCATCATATAATGGAATAGCATATTTTATGGATACACGTAATTTCTTAAACGATATAGATATTTTTCAATTTGTAGATTTAGGAAATTATTCAAGTAGTGGTGCATCACTTAGTTCAATACAATACCAAGTTAATGGAACATTTTTAGAAAAAAATGCTGAAGATATTAGAAATGCCTGTAAAAATAGAAATATTAATCCGTATTATGTAATTGCAAGATTATTCCAAGAACAGGGAAAAGATGGTTCGGCAACAATCAATATGGATGGTGGAGATGGAAAAAAATATTATAATCCATTTAATATAGGTGCAGTTGTAGGAAAAGATGTTGAAACAGCATTAGAAAAAGCTAAAAGTGAAGGCTGGGATACTATGCAAAAAGGATTAGAAGGCGGTATTAAAGTATTAAAAAGTAATTACATAGATAAAAAACAAAATACTTTATATTTAAATAAATTTGATGTTAACCCTGCAAGTGGAGGAGGATTATATAATCATCAATATATGCAAAACTTATCTGCAGCATATAGTGGGCAAGAACATTTAGAAGTGCATATGTAAGTACAGGAACATTAAATAATCAGATTAAATTTATAATACCTGTTTTTGAAAATATGCCAAAATCACCAGCAAGCAGACCATAAGTATATGTAGTAAGAAAGTATCTAAAAATTAATTTGATTGGAGAAAAATAAAATGAAAAAAAAATATTTAGATTAATATTTATTAGTATTATAATTCTTTTGGCATTTAGTATATATAATTTTGTATATGCAAATGAAGAGGATGGAAGATTAGTAGATATACCTGTGCCACCCGCTAGTTCTGGGCATGCGGATGTTACATCTGAAGAAAGTGAACAACAAACTGAAGATTATGAAAAACAACAAAAAAATAATACAAATGAATTTAATTATAATGAAGATATAGAAGCAGAACAAAAAAAGAGAAAACGAAAGCTCAGAAAAAAACATTCAAAATGTAGTTGAAAATAATACAGAAGTTAAGAATAATGAAATCGTTAATGAAGATAATAATAAAAGTGAAGAAAATAACTCTAATAACAAAAGAAAAAATATTATTAAAACAAGTGGAATTATTATAGTTATTGCAATTATTATAGTGGCAATTATATCTTTCAATAAAAAGAAAAATTCATAAAAAACAAAGAAGGATTTGGTATTATGGAAAAAATTAAAATTTTTGCTTGTAGTAAATCTGCAGAACCATTCACAAAAGAAATATGTAATTATTTAGGATTACCAATTGGAAAGATAGAAAGAATGAAATTTAAAAATGACAATAATTTTGTTCAGATATTAGAAACTGTTAGGGATTATGATGTATACTTAATACAAAGTAATACTCCACCAGTAAATGAAAGAATAATGGAACTATTAATAACAATTGATGCAGTAAAAAGGGCATCTGCAAGAAACATTAATGTAGTATTGCCATATTATATATATTCAAGATCAGATAAAAAAGATCAACCAAGAGTTCCGATTACAGCAAAATTGATAGCAGAGTTAATTGAAACTGCAGGAGCGACAAGGGTAATAACGTGTGATTTACATAACCCAGCAATACAGGCATATTTTAATGATATAAATTGTGATAGACTTTCAGCAGAGAGGCTTTTAGAAAAATATTTTGAAGATAAAAAATTAGAAAATAAGGTTATAGTAGCAACTGATGCTGGAAGTTCAAAAAAAGCATATAAATACTCTGAATTTTTTGGTTGTCCAATTGCAATGTTAGATAAAAGAAGAGATGGAAACAACGATAAAGCAATTGGAACAACAATTATAGGTGATGTAAAAGGAAAAAATGCTATTATATTTGATGATGAAATTGATACTGCGGGTTCTATGATGGAAACAGTAAGAGTTTTAAAAGAATTTGGAGCAGAATCTGTATATGCAGCTTGTACACATGGAGTTCTTTCAGGACCTGCAATAGAAAGAATAAAAAAATCACAAATAAAAGAATTAGTTATAACAAATACAATTCCATTATCTGAAGAAAAAAGAATTGATAAAATAAAAGTAGTATCTATTGCACCGTTATTTGCTGAAACGATAAAAAGATTAAACGAGAAAAAACCATTAGGTGAATTATTAAAAAAATTTATATAGGATTAATAATTATAAAAAAAGCATGATTTCAAATTAATCATGTTTTTTTGTATAAAGACACTAATCAAAAAATTAGTAGTTGAAAAAAAATAATTTTTGAGGTATAATAGTTAACATATTAAAGAGAAAGGAATTAAAAATATGCCAAAACCAATAGTAGCAATAATAGGAAAACCAAATGTTGGAAAGTCAACCTTTTTTAATTATATAGTAGGAAGCAGAATTTCAATAGTAGAAGATGTAGCAGGAGTAACAAGAGATAGAATTTATGCGGAATCAAATTGGAGAGGAAAAGATTTTACTGTAATAGATACAGCAGGAATAGAGCCAAATTCAGATGATATTATTTTATCACAAATGAAAAGGCAAGCAGCAATTGCAATAGATGTAGCAGACGTAATTATTTTTTTAACAGATGTAAGACAAGGAGTTACTGCAACAGATAAAGAAATTTCTTTAATGTTAAAGAGATCAAATAAACCAATTGTTTTAGTGTGTAATAAGGTAGATGATTATCAAAAATATAAAAATGATATATACGAATTTTATAATTTAGGTTTAGGTGAGCCAATGCCGATTTCTGCGACAAATGCACAGGGAATTGGAGATGTTTTAGATGCTATTTATGAAAAGTTTCCAAAAAGTGAAAAAAGAAGATGACGATTCAGATAGAATAAAAGTAGCAGTTATAGGAAAGCCAAATGTAGGAAAATCTTCACTTGTAAATAAAATTTTGGGAGAAAATAGACACATTGTAAGTGATATTGCAGGTACAACTCGTGATGCAGTTGATTCATATTTTGAAAATGAATTTGGAAAATATACATTTATTGATACAGCAGGAATTAGAAGAAAAAGTAAAGTAACAGAGTCGATAGAGAAATATAGTGTAATGAGATCAATTTTAGCAATTGAAAGAGCAGATGTATGTTTAATGTTAATTGATGCTTTAGAAGGAGTAACTGATCAGGATGCAAAAATAGCAGGAGAAGCACACGAAGCTGGAAAAGCTATAATAATTGTTGTAAATAAATGGGATGAATATGAAAAAGAAAATGGAACTTTAGAAAAATATAAGAAAGATGTTTACAATAAATTATCATACTTATCATATGCACCAATGATTTTTATATCAGCTAAAACAGGACAAAGAGTTAATAAACTATTTGAAATGATAAATTATGTTGCTGAGCAAAATTCAAAAAGGGTTTCAACATCTATGCTAAATCAAGTAATAAATGAAGCAATAGCAATTGTACAACCACCAACAGATAAAGGTAAAAGATTAAAGATTTTTTATGGTACACAAGCTTCTACTAAACCACCAACATTTATAATATTCGTAAATAGAAAAGAATTATTTCATTTTTCTTATGAAAGATATCTAGTTAATCAATTTAGAAAAGAATTTGACTTAACTGGTACACCTGTAAGAATAATTGTAAGAGAAAAAGGTGAAAAAGAAATGGAATAATAAAACATAAATAGCAATATAATTTAAGCTTTAAAAAAGTTTGAATTTGTATTGCTATTTTTTTATGAATATAATATAATAACAAAAAAAGGAGGAATTATTATGGCAACATATATAATAATAGCACTATTGGCATATGCAATAGGAAGTATCAACTTTTCAGTAATAATAAGTAAAAAGTATGCAGGATTTGATGTAAGAGAAAAAGGTAGTGGAAATGCAGGTACAACAAATATGTTACGTTCTGTTGGAAAAAAAGCAGCTGCAGTAACTTTAATCTGTGATATTTTAAAGGGAGTGGTAGCAATAATAATTGCACTTATTGCAGGAAAAATAGCCAAAAATACAGACCAAGCCCTTTTAGTACAAATAGCTGGTATTGCAGTAATTTTAGGACACACATATCCAATATTTTTTGGATTCAAAGGTGGAAAAGGTGTTGCTACATCACTTGGAATTTTGATTATGACGAATTGGCAAATTGGATTAATTTGTTTATTATTTGCAGTTATAATAATGGCTTTTTCAAAAATGGTGTCAATGGGATCTGTTGGAGCAGCAATATTATTTCCAATATTAACATTATTTATCCAAAATCATTATATAGTTCAAGCAAGCGGGTTTAAATATTTTATATACAGTGTTATAGTAGCAGCTATTATAATATTTAATCATAGAAGTAATATAAAAAGAATATTAAATGGAACAGAAAACAAATTAAGTTTTTCAAAAACTAATGATTAAAAAATACATTTTTATAAAGACAATTAAGGAAGGAAGATTTTAAATGAAAAATATTGCAATTATAGGAAGTGGAAGTTGGGGAATTGCACTTGCAATTCATTTGTCTAAGATGGGACATAAAGTAAAAATATGGTCATTTGCTAAAGATGAGGCAGATTTAATAAATAACCAAAGAAAATGCAAATTTTTACCAAATGTAGAATTACCAAATGGAATTGAGTGCTATACTACATATAAAGATGTAATACAAGGAGCAGATTATATACTTCAAGTAACACCTTCAAAATTCACAAGAAATATTGTAAAAGATTATAAAAATTATGTTATACCTGAAAAGCAACCAATTATAGTTTGCTCAAAAGGAATTGAAGAAAGTTCTGCACTAACATTAGATGAAGTTATAAAAGAAGAAATACCTTTAGCAAGAGTAGGAGCTTTATCAGGACCAAGTCATGCAGAAGAAGTATCTATTGCTATACCAACAGTTTTAGTAATAGCATCTAAGGACGAAGAATTGAAAAAATCTATTCAACAAGATTTTATGAATGAAAGATTAAGAATTTATACATCTTCAGACATAAAGGGTGTTGAACTCGGTGGAGCATTAAAAAATATAATTGCCTTTTGTGCTGGAATAGCAGCAGGAATTGGATATGGAGATAATACTTTTGCAGCATTAATTACAAGAGGATTAGTAGAAATTAGAAAGTTAGGTATTGCTTTAGGTGGAGAAAAAGATACTTTTTATGGATTAAGTGGATTAGGAGATTTAATTGTAACGTGTCTTAGTGAGCACAGTAGAAATAGAAAGGCTGGATTTTTAATAGGAAAAGGTAAGACTATTGAAGAGGCAAAAAAAAGAAGTTGGAATGACAATTGAATCTATAGATAATATTGAAGTTGCTTATAGATTAAGCAAAGAAAAAAATATAGAACTTCCAATTTTAAATGCAGTATATGATGTACTTTATAACAATTTAGAGCCTAGAAAAGCTGTTGAGATGCTTATGACTAGAAATAAGAAAGATGAAGATTAATAAAAAAATTTATTTAATCTAAAAAATGTATAAAGTATCCTAAATTTAATATAATAAATAATAGAAATAAAATAAATTAATAGGAGGATTTTAAAATGGAATTTTTTGATAAAATAACAGAAAAAGCTACAAAAACCTATAAAGGAGCTGCAGAAAAAACAGGAAAAATAGCAAAGGAAACAAAATTAAGAATAAAAATTAATGAAAATAAATCTAAAATAAATGAAATTTATAAAGAGATTGGTAAAAAAGTATATCAGAAACATGCATCAGATGAAGAAGTTTGTATTAAAAAGGATTTGGAAGAAGAATGTGCAAAAATAGATATTCTTTCAAATGAAATTGAGAGTTATGATAATGAAATTTTGTCACTTTCAAACTTAAAAGAATGTGTAGAATGCAAGGAAAAAATAAAAAAAGATGCAAAGTTTTGTACAAAATGTGGAGCAAAACAACCAGAAGAAGAAAAACAAGAAGCAGTTGAAGTTGAAATATTAAATGGAGAAGAGTCAAATTCCAAAAATTCAGAAGATAAAGAAGAAAATGAAGTGAAAAAAGAAAGCAATGTTGAAAATAGTGAAAATAAAGAATGCGATTCAGATAATGCAGTTCAGAAAATTGTTCAGAAGGAAAATGTAACTCAGAGAATAATGAAGAATGCAAATGTAAAAATGAACAACATGAGGAAGAAAAAGATAATATTGAATAAAATAGTGGTATTTATATAAAAAATGAAAGTGATTAGTATGGATAACGTTCAAATAAATATTTAATAATGTTCTCTGCATTATTGGGTGTAATATTTATCAATACGTTTTTATCTAGACTAATCCACATTTTTATATTAAATTTATCAAGATTATCAATAAAAACACCTATAATGTCAGCAATTTCAATTGGATTAGAATATTGCTTTTTGAATTTTTTTGATTTTCTAATCCCATATTGCTATTATAGTATTTACTTAAGAAGTTATTTATTTCACCATTTTTTTTACTATAAAGTTTAATATATGCAATCATTTAATTTCCTCCATTTATATTATAGTAAAAAAATTAAAAAATATGCAGAGAAAATAAATTTTAATAAATAAAAAAATTTTTAATAGATATAAATTTATATTGTATTTAAGAATAATTATCTAACTAAAAAATTCAAATTATTTTTTACAATTTTAAGTATAAAAAAATATAAAAAAAGGTTGTAAAATTATAAGAAAATTGGTATAATTATAACATAAATTTAAAAGAAAATTTAAATTTGTTAAGGAGGAAAAAATATGGAAGAAAACAAAAATGAAAATGAAAATGAAAATGTAGAAGTAATAGGAGAAGTTGTTGAGGAAAACGATTCAATAAAAATATCAAATGATGTAATTGCAATAATTGCAGGAGCTGCAGTATCAGAAGTACCAGGAGTATATGGGATGTCAGGAGGTTTTGCTGGAGGAATCTCTGAGGTATTAAAAGGAAAAAAGAATTTAGCAAAGGGAATAAAAGTTGATGCTACTGAAGAAAATGCAAAAATCGATGTAAATATTATAGTAGAATATGGAGCTAGAATCCCAGATGTTGCATTTGAAATTCAAAACAGAGTAAAAAAATCAGTAGAAAACATGACAGGATTAAAAGTTGATCAAGTAAATGTACATGTTCAAGGTGTTAATACAGAAAGTTTAAATGAAGAACCAGAAACAAAAAATGAAGAAGAAGAAGAAAAAACAACAGAAGAATAAATAAGAGAGGCGTTTTATATGAAAAAAAAATTAGATTATGTAATATTAACAATATTTTCAGTTTTTATATTAATAATATCTATTATGTCAATTTTAATATCTGTAGGAATAATAGATGTAGATATTGTTGGAAAATTTTTAGGACAAGCTCTAACTGGTGCAAAAACCTCAAATATTGTTGTTATAATTTCAGCTTTATTTGCTTGTCTTTCTTTAAAAGGTATATTTTTTACTGATTTAGATAAAGAAAAAAATTCGAAACAATCAGGAGTACTTATGGAAAATGGAAATGGAAAACTTATGATTTCTAGAGCTACATTAGAAAATTTAGTAAATTCTGTTGTAAAAGAATTTGATAGTGCTGAAGATATAAAAACAATTATTGATTTTGATGAAAATAATAATGTAAAAGTTTCAGTAAATTTAGTTGTAAGTAAAAATGTAATAATAAAAGAGTTAAGTTTAAATTTACAACATAAAATTAAAGAGGCAATAAAAAAGACATCTGACTTAGAAGTAAAAGAAGTAAATGTTCAAATAAAAAATATTGCATCTCAAAATAAAGATAACAAGTAATAGAAAGAGGTCAAAGAGGTAATGGAAAATATAAAAGATTTCTGGAATAATTATAAAGGTGCTATAATAGGTGTAATTATTTCTATAATAATAATTATGACAAAACTTTATATGTTAATTGTTTCAATAGTACTAATAGTTTTAGGAGCAATAGTAGGAAATTATATTCAACAGAATAAAGAAGAAGTAAAGGATAAGTTAAAGAAATTTATAGACAGAGTATAGGAAGGAATAAAATTAGAAATGAAAAGATCTGAAATAAGAGAACTTACATTTAGACTAATATACAGTTTAGAAATTCAAAAAGATGCAGACATACAAGAGCAATTAGACTTATATATTGATAGCAGTGATATAAAAGAAGAAAAAGATAGAGAATATATTACAAATTGCATATTAGGAATCAAATCAAATGAAGCAGATATAATTAAGGAAATTGAAGAAAACATTACATCTGAATGGAAGATTGAAAGAGTATCTAAAGTTAGCATTAGTTTATTAAAGCTTGCAATATATGAAATTAGATATAGTAAAATACCGTTTAAAGCTGAAATCAATGAGGTAGTTGAACTTTCTAAGAAATATGGAGACGAAAAGTCAGGAAAGTTTATAAATGGAGTGCTAGCTAAAGTGGTAAAAGATATGTAACAATAAGGGATGGTTTCAAAAAGCTTTGAAGCTATCCTTATTTATGTTAGATGATAATTGGAACGGAAGTGAAAAAAATGAATTATGAAGCAATGGCTGTTTCTGTAAGTGATTTGAATTTATATATAAAAAAGAAGATAGACGAAGATGAGGCATTGAATGCTGTTGTAGTAAAGGGTGAAATTTCAAATTTTAAACACCATTATACCGGGCATTTGTATTTTACATTAAAAGACGATAAATCATTGATTAAGTGTGTAATGTTTAAAAGTTATGCGGATAGAATAAATTTTTCGCCAAAAGATGGAGCAAAAGTTATTGTTTTTGGTCAAGTAGCGGTTTATGAAAGAGATGGAATATATCAAATTTACGTAAAAGCTATGCAAGAAAGTGGTAAAGGAGATTTATATGAAGCATTTGAAAAACTTAAGGAAGATTTATCTAAAGAAGGATTATTTAATGAATCTCATAAAAAGAAAATTCCATTAAAGCCAAATATAATAGGAGTTTTGACTTCGAAAACTGGTTCAGTAATTAAAGATATAATAAATGTTTCAACAAGAAGAAATCCGAATACATATATTAGACTATTTCCTGTACCTGTACAGGGAAAAGGTGCAAGTGTAAATTGCAAGAGGAATAAAAATAATGAATGAAAAAAAATTGGCAGATGTAATAATATTAGCAAGAGGAGGAGGATCATTAGAAGATTTATGGCCATTTAACGAAGAAGTTGTTGCAAGGGCAATATATAATTCTCAAATACCTATCATTTCTGCAGTTGGTCACGAAACCGATTTTACAATTGCTGATTTTGTTGCTGATTTGAGAGCACCTACTCCTTCAGCAGCAGCAGAACTTGCAAATCCAGATGTATATGAATTAAAAGAAAAGCTTTATTCATATAATTTAAGAGCAAGAAATTCCTTAAAGAAGAAATTAGAGTTAATGGATTTAAAATATGAAAAAATTATTTCTTCACGTGTATTTTTAGATCCTTTTAAAATTATAAATGATAATTATTTAAAAGTGGATTCAAATGTAAAAGAGATAAGTAATATAATAAATTCAAAACAAATGGAATCTAAAATGCGTTTTTCAAAAATTGTAACAAATTTAGATACACTTAGTCCGTTAAAAACACTTTCTAGGGGGTATGCAATTGTTGAGATGGAAGGAAAAATAGTCAAAAAAAAGAACGATTTAAAAATAGGAGATACAATAGAATTGACTTTTGAGGATGGAAAGACTAAAGCTACTGTATTAAAATAAATTGAAAGGAATGAGGCTGATATGAAAGAAGAAAGTTTTGAAAAAAAGTTAGAAGACTTAGAAAAAATAACAAAAGAACTTGAAAAAGGCGATTTAAGTTTAGAAAAGTCTGTTAGCAAATTTGAAGAAGGAATAAAATTATCAAAAGAATGCAACAAAATGTTAGAAGATGCACAAAAAAGAATAACAATTTTAATTGAAAATGGTGAAAAAATAGAAGAACAAGATTTTGAAAATTAATAAATTATATAATAATTATAATTACTTCGAAATAAAAGGAAGGATATAAATAATGAAAACTGTTTTAGAGTTTATTCAAAATAAATATATATATGTACCAGCATTAACATGGATAGGAATTCAAATATTTAAAGTTTTATATGAATTATATAAAACTAAAAAATTTAATTTCAAAAGAATTATGGGAGCAGGTGGAATGCCAAGTTCACATACAGGAGTTGTTGTTTCTTTAGCAACTTTAATTGGTAAAAGTGAAGGAGTAGGAAGTCCTATTTTTGCATTAAGCTTGATTTTTGCATTTGTAGTAATGTATGATGCTGCAGGAGTAAGAAGAGCTGCTGGAAAGCAAGCACATCTATTAAATCAACTTATTGAGACCCCTGGCCTTACAGGATTACAAGTACAAGAAAAACTAGTTGAAGTTTTAGGACATTCACCAATCCAAGTGTTTGTTGGTGCAATTATTGGTGTAGTGATGGGGTTGATTTTTTAAAAATTATAAGATAAAATATGAAAAATGAAAAGGAGATTAAGGTTTTAAAGGTTTAAAATCAATTAGAAAAATGAATGTAGTTGTTGTAGGTGGAGGACCAGCAGGGATAATGTCTGCTATATCTTCAAAAGAAAATGGAAATAATGTTATATTGATAGAAAAAAACTCGAGTTTAGGAAAGAAGCTAATTATTACTGGAAAAGGTAGATGTAATATAACATCATCTCTTGATATAGAAGAGTTTATAAAAAATATTCCTGGAAATGGAAAATTTTTATACAGTTGTTTTAAAAATTTTACTAACAAGGATATAATAAACTTATTAAAAAAAGAAGGATTAGAAGTAAAAGAAGAAAGAGGAAATAGGATTTTTCCTGTTTCAGATGATGCTAAAGATGTATTAAGATGCTTTGAAAGATTATTAAAGAAAATGAGTATTAAAATAATATATTCTGAAAGAGTGGAATCACTTATAACTAAAAAAATTGATGATAAAATAAAAGTTGTAGGAGTAAGAACAAATAAATCGACTTATAATGCTGAAAAAGTTATTTTAGCAACTGGGGGTAAGAGCTACCCTCTTACTGGCTCAACAGGCGATGGATATGAAATTGCAAGAAAAGTAGGTCATAAAATAGAAAAAATTAGACCATCACTTGTTCCATTGACTACTTATGAAACTAATTGGCATAAAAGCATCCAAGGGCTAAGTTTAAAAAATGTAAAAATAAAAGTAATTGATACAGAAAAAAGTAAAGTAATATACGAGGATTTTGGAGAAATGCTTTTTACACATTTTGGTATTTCAGGACCAATAGTTTTAAGCGCATCTTCACATTTAGTAAGATATAAAAATATTGAAAATTTATTGAACGATAAAAAAATAAAGTTTTGCATCGATTTAAAACCTGCTTTATCAGAGGAAAAATTAAATGAAAGAATTCTAAGAGATTTTGAAGAATTTAAAAAAAACAAAGAATTCAAGAATAGTTTAAATAAATTACTACCACAAAAATTAATTATTCCAATAATAGACCAAACAGAAATTGATGAATATAAAAAAGTAAACTCAATAACTAAAAATGAAAGAGAAAAATTAATTAAAATTTTAAAAAATTTCACATTAACTATAAAAGGATTTAGACCTGTAGAGGATGCAATTGTTACTAGTGGAGGAATTAGTATAAAAGAAGTAAATCCAAAAACAATGGAATCAAAACTAGTAAGTGGTTTATATTTTGCAGGAGAAATTTTAGATGTTGATGCATATACAGGAGGTTTTAATCTTCAAATTGCATATTCAACAGGTTATACAGCAGGAAAAAATAATGAATAGATTATTTAAAAACGTAAAATAGATGAAAGGAGTTTTTATGAATAGAACGAAATTAAGTGAAAGAATACTTCCAAAATATACTAAAGGGGAAGAAATATTTAATATGACTTCACATATAGTAGGTGGTGTTTTAGGTGTTGTTGCAACAGTTTTATGCGTTATATTTGCAGCAACTAAGGGAAATGTATATGGAGTAGTAGGAGGAGCTATATTCGGAGCTACTATGATTCTTTTATATACAATGTCAAGTATATATCATGGTTTAAGCCCAAAATTAAAAGCAAAAAAAGTATTTCAGGTGTTAGACCATTGTTCAATTTTTTTATTAATTGCTGGATCATATACACCATTTGCTTTATGTACTTTAAGAGAAGATAATCCAGCTGTTGGATGGACTATTTTTGGTGTGATTTGGTTTGCCGCTATACTTGGCATTATATTTAATGCGATAGATTTAAATAAGTATAAAAAATTTTCCATGATATGTTATCTAGCAATGGGTTGGTGCATTATAGTCAAAATAAATGCTTTGCCAATTCTTCTTGGCAAAACAGGATTTACACTACTTGTAACTGGTGGAGTAGTATATACAATAGGTGCAGTTCTTTATGGAGTTGGAAAAAAGCATAAATATATGCATTCAATTTTCCATTTATGTATTTTCTTTGCTAGTTTACTTCATTTTTTGTGTATTTTACTATATGTAATATAAAATATTTTGAGTATTTTGAAAATCAAGATACTCTTTTTTAATTTACAAATTTTTCTAAATTTAATAAACAAGAAAATGCAAAAATCATATGAAAATACTTGACTTATGTACCTATTATATGGTAAAATTTAAATGTTAAATTAAACTAGCGAAAATATGCTTAAAAATTTTAATTCACAAGATATTTCAAACAGGAAAAAGAGGAATTAAGATTAATTAAAACAAAATTAAGTAATTTGAAGAGCAGGAAATTATAAGGTTTTGATTTCTTTAATTTTTCTTAAGAAGGACTTTTTCTTAGGTTAAAGTATATAACTTATCTCTTAAATTCATTACAAAAAGAGCTAAGTTAAATTTTTATTCTGCTTAAATTCATATTAAAAGTTATCTTAAAATAGATAGCAAAAAATTTTTAGAGGTGATTTTTTTGGAAATTAAGGAAGTTAAATACGAAAAAGCTTCAAGAAAAGACTTTTCAAAAGTAGGTGACTACATTGAAATGCCTAACCTTATCAAAGTTCAAAAAGATTCTTATGATTGGTTTATAGAAGAAGGATTAGGAGAAGTTTTAAAAAATGTTTCTCCAATTATAGATTATTCTGGAAACCTAGTACTTGAATTTTTTGACTATTACATGGAAGACAAGACTAAATACACTGAGGAAGAGGCAAAAGAAAGAGATGCAACATATTCTACAAGGTTACATGTAAAGGTAAGATTAATAAACCGTGAAACAGGTGAAATTAAAGAACAAGAAATCTTTTTAGGAGATTTTCCACTTATGACAGAGAGTGGAACATTTATTATAAATGGAGCTGAAAGAGTTGTAGTAAGTCAGCTTGTTCGTTCACCAGGATGTTATTACACAGAAGAATTTGATACAAAAACAGGTAAGAAAACATATACATCTACTGTAATGCCATTAAGAGGTGCATGGATAGAATACGAAACTGATGGAAATGATGTATTTTATGTTCGTGTAGATAGAACAAGAAAAGTACCTATAACAACGTTATTACGTTCATTAGGTTTAGCATCAGACGATCAAATAAGAGATTTATTCGGTGAAGAAACTTTAATTGATACAACAATTGCAAAAGACACAATAAAAACACCTGAGGAAGCAATAATTGAAATATATAAAAAGTTAAGACCTGGAGAACTTCCAACAGTTGATGCAGCAAGAAGTTTATTTGATGGAATGTTTTTTGATAATAGAAGATATGATTTAGCAAAAGTAGGAAGATATAAATTCAATAAAAAATTAGGACTAGCAGGAAGAATTTCTGGACATATAGCATTTGATGATATTATGGATAAAGAGACAGGTGAAATACTTGTTCAAGCCGGAGAAATCATATCAGAAGAAAAAGCAGAAGAAATTCAAAATGCAGGAATAAATATTGTTGATGTAAAAATAAATGAAAGAAAAGTTAGAGTAATTGGTAACGGAACAGTAAATATTTATAAAGCATTACCAAATGTTGACTTAAGTAAAGTTCACTTTAAAGAAGATGTAAATTATGCTGTACTTCAAAATATAATTGAAAATACTGCAGAAGAGGACTTAGCAAAAGTTATAGAAGAAAGATATGATGAGCTAGTTCCACTATGTATCACAACAGAAGATATAATAGCTTCAATAAGTGTTTTATTAAATCTTTATCATGGTTTAGGTGTTCAAGACGATATAGACCATTTGGCAAACCGTAGAATTAGATGTGTAGGTGAGCTTTTACAAAATCAATTTAGAATTGGTTTAGCAAGACTTGAAAGAGTTGTTCGTGAAAGAATGACAATACAAGATTTAGATGTTGTAACACCTCAAACATTAATTAATACAAAACCAATTACATCATCTATAAGAGAGTTTTTTGGAAGCTCACAACTTTCACAATTTATGGATCAGACTAACCCACTTTCAGAATTAACTCATAAAAGAAGAATTTCAGCACTAGGACCTGGAGGTCTTTCACGTGAGAGAGCAGGATTTGAGGTTCGTGATGTTCACTATACACACTATGGTAGATTATGTCCAATAGAATCACCAGAAGGACCAAACATTGGACTTATTTCAGCACTTTCATCTTTTGCAAATATTAATGAATATGGATTTATTGAAACACCATATAGAAAAGTAGATCCAGAAACACATAAAGTAACTGACATAGTTGAAGAAATGAGTGCAGATGTTGAAGATAAATATTATATTGCTCAAGCATCAGAACCATTAAATGAAGATGGAACATTTAAACATGAAAGAATAAGAGTAAGACATAAAAATGAAATTATAGAAGTTGAAAAAAGACAAAGTTCAATATATAGATGTTTCACCAAAACAGCTTGTTTCTATTGCAGCAGCAATGATACCATTCTTAGAGCATGATGATGCTAAAAGAGCATTAATGGGTGCAAACATGCAACGTCAAGCAGTTCCACTTATGATTACAGATTCTCCAATCATTGGAACAGGAATAGAATATAGAGCTGCAAAAGATTCAGGAATACTTGTTTTAGCACAAGATGATGGGGTTGTAGAAAAAGTTACAGCTGATGCAATTACAATCAAATATGACAATGGAAAGAAAGTTGTACATAAATTACGTAAATTTAAAAGAACAAATGGTGGTACATGTATAAATCAAAAACCAATTGTTAAAAAAGGTGAAAGAGTTAAAAAAGGTGATACAATTGCAGATGGACCATCAACACAAAATGGAGAAATGGCTCTTGGTAAAAACGTATTAATAGCATTTTCTACTTGGGAAGGATATAACTACGAGGATGCTGTTTTGTTAAATGAAAGATTAGTTAAAGAAGATGTATTTACATCAATACATATAGAAGAATATGATTGTGAATGCCGAGACACTAAACTTGGAGCAGAAGAGATTACTCGTGATATTCCAAATGTCGGTGATGACCAATTAAAAGATTTGGATGAAAATGGTATTATAAGAATTGGAGCTGAAGTAAGACCAGGTGATATATTAGTTGGTAAAGTAACTCCAAAAGGAGAAACAGAACTTACTTCTGAAGAAAAACTTTTAAGAGCTATTTTTGGTGAAAAATCTAGAGAAGTAAGAGATACATCGCTTAGAGTTCCTCATGGTGAAGCAGGAACAATTGTAGATATTAAAGTATTTACAAGAGATAATTCAGATGAATTGGCACCAGGTGTAAACCAAGTGATTAGATGTTATATAGCAACAAAAAGAAAAATTTCAGTTGGTGATAAAATGGCTGGACGTCACGGAAATAAAGGTGTTGTATCAAGAATTTTACCATCAGAAGATATGCCATTCATGCCAGATGGTACACCAATAGATATTTTATTAAACCCATTAGGTGTTCCTTCACGTATGAATTTAGGACAAATTTTGGAAGTTCATTTAGGAATGGTAGCAAGAAAACGTGGTTGGAAAATTGCTACACCTGTTTTCGATGGAGCAGATCAGGAAGAAATAGAAGAATTACTTCGTGAAACAGGACTTTCAGAAGATGGAAAAACAATTCTTTATGATGGAAGAACTGGAGAACCATTTGATAAACCTGTTACTGTTGGTGTTCAATACATGCTTAAGCTTCACCACTTAGTTGATGATAAAATACATGCACGTTCAACAGGTCCATACTCACTTGTTACACAACAACCTTTAGGAGGTAAAGCACAATTTGGTGGACAACGTTTTGGAGAAATGGAAGTTTGGGCACTAGAGGCTTATGGTGCAGCATATACACTTCAAGAAATGTTAACTGTTAAATCAGATGACGTTGTAGGAAGAGTAAAAACTTATGAAGCAATCGTTAAAGGTGAAAATATCCCAGAACCAGGAGTTCCAGAGAGCTTTAAAGTTCTTATAAAAGAACTACAATCATTAGGATTAGATATAAGACTTTATGATGATGATAAAGAGCTTGAATTAAAAGAAAATATAGAAGATGCTATTGATTTTAATCTTGATGAACATAAAAAGATGGTTAGTGGTCAAAAGGAAGATGTAGTTGTTAAAAATGAATTAGAAAGCGAATATGTAGACGAAGAAATGCAAGATGATTTAGAAGAAGAATCATCAGATTTAGACGACTATGAGGAAGATGATATAAATGATAATGACGAACTTTTTGACAGTTTAGAAGATGACGATGATGATTTTTATTCAAGCGATGATGATTTAGGCATGGATAATATAGAAAATGATTTTGATCAAGAGTAAGAAAGGGGCAAGCCAAAATAATGGAAGAAATGGAAACATTTAATAAACTAAAAATAGGTATTGCATCAGATGAGAAAATAAGAGAATGGTCAAAAGGTGAAGTAAAAAAACCTGAGACTATAAATTATAGAACATTAAAACCAGAAAGAGATGGATTATTCTGTGAAAGAATTTTTGGTCCAACAAAAGATTGGGAATGTCACTGTGGTAAATATAAGAGAGTTAGATATAAAGGTGTAGTATGTGACAAATGTGGAGTTGAAGTAACTAAATCAAAAAGTAAGACGTGAAAGAATGGGGCATATTGAACTTGCTGCCCCAGTTGCTCACATTTGGTACTTTAAAGGAATTCCAAGTAGAATTGCTTTAATGCTTGATATTTCACCAAGAAATCTTGAAAAAGTAGTATATTTTGCGGCATATATAGTAACAGATAAAGGTACATCTGGATTAGAAAAATGTCAAATATTAAATGAAAAAGAATACCATGAAGCTATAGAAAAATATGGAAAGGGTTCTTTTAAGGCTGGTATGGGTGCAGAAGCACTTCATACATTACTTGAAGAAGTAGATGTAGAAAAACTTTCTAATTCTCTAAAAAAAGAACTAGAAAATGCCAGTGAACAAAAGAAAGCTAAAATTGTAAAAAGATTAGATACAGTTGAAGCTTTTAGAATATCAGGAAATAGACCTGAATGGATGATAATGAATGTTGTTCCAGTAATACCACCAGATTTAAGACCAATGGTACAATTAGATGGTGGAAGATTCGCAACATCGGATTTAAATGACTTATATAGACGTGTTATAAACAGAAATAACAGATTAAAAAGACTTCTAGAATTAGAAGCACCTGAAATAATAGTAAGAAACGAAAAGAGAATGTTACAAGAATCAGTAGATGCTTTAATAGATAACTCAAGACGTGGAAGACCTGTTACAGGAGCTGGAGGAAGAGCATTAAAATCTTTATCAGATATGCTTAAAGGTAAACAAGGACGTTTCCGTCAAAACTTACTTGGAAAACGTGTTGACTATTCTGGGCGTTCAGTTATTGTTGTTGGACCTGAACTTAAAATTTATCAATGCGGTGTTCCAAAGGAAATGGCAATAGAATTATTTAAACCATTTGTTATGAAAGAATTGGTTGAAAGAAATATTGCACACAACATAAAAAATGCAAAACGTATGGTTGAAAGATTACAACCTGAAGTATGGGGAATATTAGAAGAAGTTATAAAAGATCATCCAGTAATGCTTAACCGTGCCCCAACATTACATAGACTTGGTATTCAAGCATTTGAACCAGTTCTTGTTGAAGGTAGAGCAATAAAATTACATCCATTAGTTTGTACAGCATTTAATGCTGACTTTGATGGTGACCAAATGGCTATACATTTACCATTATCACCAGAAGCACAAGCAGAAGCAAGATTTTTAATGCTTTCTACAAATAACTTGTTAAAACCACAAGATGGTAAAACTGTAACAGTACCTACAATTGATATGGTATTTGGTGGATTCTATTTAACTATGGAAATTCCTGGAGCATTAGGAGAAGGAAAATATTTTAAAGATCCAGAAGAAGCAATTATGGCATATGAAAATGGTGCAGTAGATATGCATGCAAAAATAAATGTTAGAAGAACATTAGAGATAGATGGAGAACTTAGATCAAAGAAAATAGAAACAACAGTAGGAAGAATCATATATAATGAAGGAATTCCACAAGATCTAGGATATGTAGATAGAAATAATGAAGATGAAAGATTCCAATATGAAATACATTTCCCAGTAAACAAGAAAAAATTAGGAGATTTAATTAATAGATGTATTAAAATACATGGACTTTCAGATTCTGCAGCAGTTCTAGATAATGTAAAAGCAAAAGGATTCCATTATTCTACAAAATCTGGATTAACTTATTCTATGGGTGACGTAAAAGTACCAAAAGAGAAAAAAGAAATTTTAGCTAAAGCAACAGAAGAAGTTGCAAAAGTTAGAAAACAATATAGAAGAGGTTTAATTACAGAAGATGAAAGATTCAAAGCAGTAGTTAATATTTGGAACAATGCAACATTAGATGTTGGTGAAGCTCTAGAAAAAACTAGAAACTCTAAATCCAATTAACTTAATGGTTGAATCAGGAGCTAGAGGTAATATAAACCAATTAAGACAATCAGCAGGTATGAGAGGTCTTATGGCTGGTACAACAGGTAAAGTTATTGAAATTCCAATTAAATCTTGTTTCGCAGAAGGTCTAGATGCTTTAGAGTACTTTATATCTTCTCACCAAGCAAGAAAAGGTTTAGCAGATACAGCTTTAAGAACAGCCGATTCAGGATATTTAACAAGAAGATTAGTTGATGTTGCTCAAGAGATAATTGTAAGAGAACCTGATTGTGGTTCTAATGAAGGTCTAATAGTATATGATATTAAAGATGGAAATCAATTAATAGAACCAATACAAGAAAGATTGATGGGAAGATTCCCAGTAAGAGATATTGTTGACCCTAGAACTGGTGAAGTAATAGTAGATACAAATACAATGATTACAGATGAGTTAGCAAATAAAATAGCTGAAGCTGGAATTACAGAGGTTGAAGTTAGATCAGTACTTGGTTGTCATTCAAAACATGGTGTATGTCAAAAATGTTATGGTATGAGTTTAGCAAGACATGCTAAAGTTGAAATAGGAGAGTCAGTTGGTATTGTTGCTGCACAATCAATAGGTGAACCAGGTACACAGCTTACAATGAATACAAAACATGCTGGTGGTGCTATTGGTACAGATATTACACAAGGTCTTCCAAGAGTTGAGGAGCTATTTGAAGCTCGTAAACCAAAGGGACTTGCAGTAATGACTGAAATTGACGGAATTGTAAAAGTTAAAGAATCTAAAAAGAAGAAAGAAGTAATTGTTACATCTGATTCTGATTCTAGAACATATGCAATACCATTTGGACCAAAAATGAAAGTTAAAGATGGAGATGAAGTAAAAGCTGGAGATGCATTAATTGAAGGTTCATTAAATCCATCAGAGATTTTAGCTATAAAAGGCGCAGAAGGTGTATTCGAGTATTTAACAACAGAAGTTCAAAAGGTTTATAGAAACCAAGGTGTTGATATAAATGATAAACATATCGAGGTAATTGCAAGACAAATGCTTAAAAAAGTAAGAATTGAAGACAATGCAGATACTGATATGTATCCAGGAACTCTTGTAGATATGTATGAATTTGAAGAAAAGAATAAAGAAGTTGAAGAAAAAGGTTTAAGACCTGCAACAGGTAAGAGAGTACTTTTTAGGAATAACAAAAGCCTCTCTTGCTACAGATAGTTTCTTATCAGCAGCATCATTCCAAGAAACAACTAGAGTTTTAACAGAAGCAGCAATAAAAGGTAAAGAAGACAACTTAGTTGGATTAAAAGAAAATGTTATAATTGGCAAATTAATTCCAGCTGGTACTGGTATGAAAAAATATCAAGATATTCATATTAATACTGAGATTAAAGAAGAAAAAGGAAAATGTTTCTGAAAATGAAAATACAGAAACTGCATAGCTATAAATGTTATAGGTAAAAAGGAAAAAATCCCCTTTTTACCTTTTTTTATATGTAACAAAAATATAAAAAATTTTGTAAAAAAATCTTGATATTTAAATAAATATGAAATATAATTAAAAAGGAATAAGATACGTAGGAGGAAAAAATGGAAGATTTTGCAGCATACATATTAAATGAAGAAAATTTAGGGCAAAAGATGATAATTGCATATTATTTATCAAAAAAAACAGGAATATTTTTTGATAAATCTGTTGTATTAAAAACAGAAATAGCAAGAATTTTCATGGAATATATGAATATAAATATTGACAGAAATTTGGTTTTAACAGCAATGCTTTTATGTAATTGTAAAAAAATAGATAATGCCCAAAAGATAGGAAAATTAGAGACTTTTGCAAAAGAAGGTGCAGATTACCTAGCTACACTAGGATTTAATAAACGTTTTTGCAAAATATGTGAAGAAGTAAACCGTTATAGTAGAAGTACTCCACGTGAACCAGAGAGTGATATTTTAGAGGTTATTGACCAATTTGTTGGACTTATATTGAATAGAGTTGAAAGAGAAGCCTTTACACCAGAGGAAGCTATAATTGTTTTAAAAGAAAGAAATTTAAGAGGAAATGATAACAAATATTTAGAACTTTTTACTCAATTTATTGGTGAAATGGGAAAGATTACTATAAGAGAGATAATAGAGGTTCCTATTATAAAAAAGTTAGTTAACTTACATAACAAAGAAGCAAATGTAAAGACATATATTGCTATTTTAGCAAATAGATACTCTAGAAAAATAGATAATGCATTAATAAAAAATGGTAAATTACAGGCAAAAGAGTTATTAGAAGAAGATGATACAGAAACAGAATATGAACTATTAGAAAGAAGAGAAAATAGAGCTTTGTTTAGTAAAGAAATTGCAAACAGAGTAATGAATCATGAATCAAAATATAAAGTGGAGGAATAAAATGTACGAAGTATATGCAGATTTGCATGTTCATATAGGCAGAAGTGAATCAGGTAAACCTATTAAAATTACAGCTGCAAGAAGTTTAAATTTTGCTAATATTGCAAAAAGAGTGTGAAGAAAGAAAAGGCATTAGTGTTGTTGGAATAATAGATTGTGCTTCACCTTATGTAATAGAAGATATTGAAAAATTTCTAGAAAATGGAGATGCTTACGAATTAAAAGATGGTGGAATAATTTATAAAGATAAAGTATGTATTTTACTTGGAAGTGAAGTAGAAACTTCTGAAAAAGGAAGAAATGGAAAATGTGGAAGTGCTCATAATTTATGTTTTTTCCCTTTTTTAAAGGATATTAAAAATTTTTCGAGTATACTTAGTAAACATGTAAAAAATGTAACATTAAGTACTCAAAGATCAGATTTATCAGGATATGAATTAATAGATATAGTTAAGCAAAATAATGGTATTTTAATACCTGCACACATTTTTACACCTTTTAAAAGTTATTATGGAAATTGTACCGACAGATTACAAGATATATTTAAAGAAAAATATGATGATATTTTTGCAGTAGAACTTGGATTAAGTTCAGATACGTTTTTAGCTGATACAATTTCTGAACTTGAAAAAAAGACATTTTTAACAAATTCAGATGCTCATTCTCTTCCAAAAATAGCAAGAGAATATAACAAGTTACAAGTTGAAGATATTTCTTTCAAGGAAGTAGTAAAAGCCCTTAAAATGGAAGATGGAAGAAAAGTTTTAGAAAATTATGGATTAGATCCTAAACTTGGAAAATATCATAGAAGTTTTTGTGAAGATTGCAATGATTCTATAGAAATTGATGAAGCTGCGACAGTATGTCCAAAATGTGGAGGAAAAAATATAACTTTTGGTGTTTTTGATAGAATAGATTTGATAAAAGATAAAGAGATGACAAAAAGTCCGGATTTTAGACCACAATATATTTATCAAATACCACTTTCTTTTATACCAGGAGTCGGAGGAAAAACTATAGAAAAATTATTAGAAAATTTTGGAACAGAAATGAATATTTTGCATAAAGTTCAAAAAGATGATATAGAAGCAGTAGTTGGTTCAAAGATTGCGGAAAATATTGCGAACGCTATAAATGGTAATGTACATGTTCACTCAGGTGGTGGAGGAGTATATGGAAAGGTTTGTGTAAATAAAAAATAAATTATAAAAAGCATATTAAAGGATAGAAATATCATTTAATATGTTTTTTTTATATGTTTTTCTATTTGTTATTATTATGAATAATGGACAAATATTAAGTAATAAAATATAAAAAAATAAAAAGAGATTAATAACAAGATATTATATTAATTTATAATCTCTTTGGAGAAAGGAATAGTGCTTATGAAAATAAAAAGAAATAAAAAAAATATGTTAAAAATTTTTGTGTCAGTATTCTTAATAGTAATTGTATTTACAGTATCAAAAACATTTGCTATGCAACATTATTATAACGTTGATTTTTCTACAGGTTTAGTTACGGCTGATAAATTAAATGTAAGAAGTGGGCCTGGAACTACGTATAGTGTTGTGGCGACAGTTAAGAAAAATCAATATATAAGAGTTTTTGCAGGGGTTGGAAATTGGTATATTGTTCAAGTAGAAGGAGATTATGTTGGAGCAGTAAGCAAAAAATATATAAAACCGATATATCCAAAAGCATCAGGTACAAATTCTAATAATTCAAACAATAATTCTAGTAATAATGAATTAAATAATTCACTTAGTGCGGATGAAAAAGAGGTATTTGATCTAATAAATACACAAAGAAAAAATAATGGACTTTCTGCATTAAAAGTAGATAGTGAAGTTCAAAAGGTTGCTAGAATAAAAGCACAAGACATGGTTGATAATAATTACTTCTCACATACATCACCGACATATGGTTCACCTTTTGATATGCTTAAAAGCTTTAAGGTTTCATATAACACAGCAGGAGAGAACATAGCTGGAAACTCAAGTAATTCAAGTGCTGTAACAGCATGGATGAATTCATCAGGACATAAAGCGAATATATTGAATTCGTCATTCAATTATACGGGAATAGGTGTGGTTAATGGAAGTAAATATGGCAAAATATATGTACAAATGTTTATAGGTAAATAAAAAGCATATGCACTTGATTTTATCAAGTGTATATGCTTTTTTGTCAAGAATTTGAGTACATATGAGCTTGTTCAGCGATCTCTACGGAATGCTTCTTTAAGATATTTAGTCCAATATCTCCAAGAACTAGATAACTTTTTTGTTTTTTTGCCTCTTTTGGTGAGTTAAATTCATGGAATTCATAGATTTTAGGGGTAATCTTAAAATCTGTACATATCGCTTGAAAACTTTTAATTGGTATTTTTTTATAAATTCCAATTAAAGCGACAGCTTCATGATTTATGTCTTCATCTTGGGTTAAGACTAATCCAAAACGAGGTCTAAAGTGTGATTCTAGCCCTTTATTAATAAGGTTGTTCAATCTTATAACTTCTTCATAAGTAGCTAAACCACTTACTTTAAATCCAAGGCTTTCTAAACAAGGATAGATTTCTCTTTTATCTTGACTTTGATCATTATGTCTTTTAAACAAAAAACATCTCTCCTTACAAAAAATTGTATGGATCTAATAGTCTGACCTCCTATTAGATAACAGAAATTTAACCTCAAAAAGTATTGAGATTAAGTTTATTTTACCATAAATAACATGTTTTTTCAATAATTTATTTTTATTTAAATCTTTTTATTCGTTGATATTGCAAAGTATGAATGTTTTTGATATAATACAGTTATAAAATTTTGAAGGGAATAAAAGAAATGAGCACATTTATAAAAAAATTATAAAATATGTAATATTATTAGTAGTATTTTACTTTTTTTCTAAGTTTCTAATATATGTTGGATTAAATTCTACATATAAAGATATAGAAGTTTCATGCCAAGAATCACAACAAATAAATGTTGAATTTGCACAGGCTACTAAAGTAAATGGTAGGATTTTTGGAAAAATTACAAACAATGATGAGGCAAATGACGTTAATGGAAAATATGTAGAAGTTGAGATTTTTAATTCTAAAAATGAACTTTTAGGTAAGAAATACCTATACATTTCAGGAATAAATAAAAACGAAACTAAAAAGTTTGAAGTGTTTTTCAAGAAAAACTCGGTAGACCATTGTGAAGTTAATATAGTTGAAAATAAAGATGAAAATTCAGAAAAGTTGTTTGAAGATGTATTCATATCAGAAGATTTAAAGACACGTGTTATTATAAGTATGGTAATTTACGCATTGTTTTTTGCATAAAAATTATATTCGAATGAAAGCTCAAATACGAAAAAGTAATAATTATATATACATATCTTTAAGAAATAACAAAAATAGAAGAAAAAACATAATATAATCTAGAAAGGGAGAATTGCAGTGGAATATAAAAATGAAAAACTAGAAGAATTTAACAAATATGTAAAAAATAGAAGAGTGGCAATAATTGGTCTTGGAGTAAGCAACATTCCTCTATTAGATTACTTTCACGACAAAAAATCAAAAGTTACAGTTTTTGACTCAAGAGAAATAGAAAAAATCCCTAAAGAAATAATGGATAAAGTTACAGAGTATTCAATGGAATTTTCGTTTGGAAAAAATTATTTATCAAAGCTTGTAGGATACGAATTAATCATTAGATCACCAAGTTGTTTGCCAACAAAAGAAGAATTAATTGAAGAAGAAAAGAGAGGAGCTCTTATAACTACAGAGGTTGAACTTCTAATGAAAATGTGCCCTTGTAAAATAATTGGAGTTACAGGAAGTGATGGAAAAACAACTACCACAACTTTAATTTCAGAAATATTAAAAAAAGCAGGATATGTTTGTTACACTGGTGGAAATATAGGAAACCCATTATTTACAGAACTTTATAAGATAACACCAGAAGATATTGTAGTGCTAGAATTAAGCAGTTTCCAATTAATGGGTATGGAAGTAAGTCCGGACATTGCAGTAATAACCAATATATCTCAAAATCACTTAGATGTACATAAGGATTTCGAGGAATATGTAGAAGCTAAAAAAAATATATATAGATATCAAAATGAAGAAGGCATTGTTGTTTTAAATTATGATAATAAAATAACAAAGGAATGTTCAATTTTTGTGAAGGGAAAGGTAATTTTCTTTAGTAGTAAACAAAAATTAGATAATGGATATATTGTTGATGGAGAAATTATAAAAGAATGTGATGACAAATTAAGAAAACATGTATTAAATACAAATGATATCCATTTAAAAGGAATACATAATTTTGAGAATATATGTGCAGCAATTGCAGCAACAAAAACTTTGGTAGATTTAGATACAGCAGTTGCAGCAATTGAAGAATTTAAAGGAGTCCCACACAGAATTGAATTTGTTAAAGAAATAAATGGAGTTAAGTGGTATAATGACTCTGCAAGTTCAACTCCATCAAGAACTATATCAGGACTTAATGCTTTTCATAAAAAAGTCATATTAATAGCAGGTGGATCAGATAAGAATTTAGATTATACACCTCTTGCTGAACCAATATTAAATAAAGTAAAAACATTAGTACTTATGGGAAGAACATCAGAAAAAATATTTGAGGCAGTTAAAGAGGAATCTGAAAGACAAAATAGAGATATTAATATTTATTTTGCAGATAGTTTAACACAAGCAATTATCTTAGCTAAAAGACATGCAAAAGAAAGCGATATTGTATTATTTTCTCCTGCAAGTGCAAGTTTCGATATGTTTAAAAATATGTATGATAGAGGAGATCAATTTAGAAACATTATAAATAAAATGTAATAAAAAATGAAGTGTCTTTCCTTATTAGATAAAAGTTTAATAAGGAAAAATGCTTCATTTATTATTTATATAAAAAAATAATTATAAAGATTTTAATTTATGTATTATACAGATAAAAAAATATATAAAAATCAATAAATGAAAAAATAGAAAAATGAGACAATTTTATACATATTTTGACTCTAACATATATGGAGGTAAAATATGTATAATTTGTTAATAATAGAAGAAAATCCAAACAAAATTAGAATAATATTAAATTATATTGCAAGAAAATTTGAAGATATTAGAATATGTAATATTGAATATAGTGTTGAAAATTGTTTTAATATACTAAAAACTACTGAAATTGATATTATAATTATAGATTTAGAAAATAATCAAAATACTGAAATTGACTTAATTAAATATATAGAAAAAAATAAACTTTATAGATATAAAAAATCAATTATAGTAAAAGTGAGAAGATTTAGACAGAAAGAAATAAATAAAACTAATCAATATATTTTATCATATATAAGTAAAATAAATGAAATAGAAAAGGTTTTAAAGGAATTTATTACTAAAAAAGGAGATAGAATATATACTGATGAAATAAAAGATAAAATACATAAAGAATTGATTAAATTAAATTATAATTATTCATATAAAGGAACTAAATATTTAGAGGAGACTATATTAGAAATTTATAAAATGAATATTAATTTTGAGGGAAATTTAGAAAAAAAAAAAATTTATCCGATCATAGCTGAAAAACATCAAAAGAAAATGGACACAATATATGGAAATATAAAATTTGCTACTAATCATATGATAATGGATTGCAAAGAAGAAAAAACTAAACCAATATCTAGGATATAGTTATTTTGAAAAACCTAAAGTAAAAGAAATTATATTTAAAGTTTTAAGTAAAATATTATAAAAAAATTAAAAAAATGAGACAAAATAATTGAATAAAAAAGTCTAATAAATAGAAACGGATATATTCGCATAAAAAAGCGAAAGGAGTGTGAAAGGAGAATTTAGATAATATGGAAGAATTAGTTGAGGAATCTAAAAAAAGGTAATGAAGAGGCTTTTACTAAATTAATGATTAGTTTAGAAAATGACTTATATAAAATAGCAAGAATGAGGCTAAGATGTAAAGATGACATAAATGAAGCAGTACAAGAAACAATAGTAGAAGCGTTTAAATCTATAAAAAAAGTAAAAAAACCAGAATACTTTAAAACATGGTTAATAAGAGTTTTAATTAATAAATGCAATAAAATTTATAAGAAATATGGAAAAGATGAACTATTAGAAGATAATTTACAAATTGATAGTAATCAAACCAGTTATGATGAAGAACAAAAGATTAGTGAATTAGATTTTTTCATACTAATCGAAAGTCTAAATTATAAAGAAAGAATGTCATTGACTTTGTATTATTTAGAAAATTTTACTACAAAAGAAATAAGCAAGATCTTGAAAGAACCAGAAAGTACAATAAGAAACAGGATTTCTAGGTCTATACAAAAATTAAAAAAAATTTATAAAGGAGGCGATAGCATTGAATAATATAGAAGATAAAATAAAAAAAGCATTATCGGAAGATATAGAACTTCCAAATGATTATAAATATATAATTAGAAATACTTTAAAAGAAAGGAGAAATGAAAAAATAAAAAGAAATAGAGTAATAAAGGTATTGGCAACAAGTTGTGCTTGTTTAGTAATTACAACATCATTAGTATATGCTAAAGATATATCTAATTTTGTGCAAAATTTCTTTAATCATAATAAGGGGATGGATAAAGCAGTATCAAATGGATATATAGATGAACCTGATATGGAATATGTAGGTTCTAAAGAAGTTCCAACAAATAATATAGATATTGATGCAAGGAATACAGAAATAAAGATAAAGAATATGTTAATGGATGACTACAATTTAAGTTTTACGTTTTCTTTAAAAGTTGATGATAATATAGATATAAGTAAAATACAAAATGTAAGTTTTCCAAATATGTTAATAACAGATGAAAATAACAAAATAATATATTGTGAAAATCAAGATATATTTGATAAATTTTGTAAAGATAATAATTTAAATCATGAATATTTAAGTTTTAACGAAAATTATATAAATAATGAAACAAATTATTATATAAAATCAATATCACAAGAAGAACATAAAATAGAAGTTGTATATAATTTTAATACAAGTATATATCAATATCCAAAAAGTAAAAGAATGGTTATAGATATAGCTGAAATTGGTATGTCAGAAACAGAAAAATCTGATAAAAATGAAATAAACCTACAAGGTGATTGGAATATAAATTTTGATGTTGCAGAAAAATTCTATAATAGGCAATCGCTTGTATATACAGTTGCAAGATGTAGTGATGAAACTATTGATATAACAGAAGCTAGTTTATCAGAAACTGGAATGACTTTTGAATTTACTTCAAATGACAAGCCTATTTATGATGAAAATGACTCATTAGAAGTAAAAAGACAAAAAATAGAAGAATTTGAAGAAACAAACATTGTGCATTATGTAGCAGATGAGTATATTGAAAATGAAAATGGAGAAATTTTCAACCCAACAGAAAGTAATTTTGAAAGTTCAGGAACAATATATGGTGTTGCTGGAGATTTCAAACATTGGCAGACATTTGACTTAACTAAAAATGATGCAACAAATAAATTAATAATTCATTTTAAACTTCATTTACAAGGATATTCAAGGGATGTAATAGTAGAATTAGAAAGAAAATAATAAAAACGCAATTTTTATAATCTTTTCTAAATTCTGAAATAAAAAAGAAGATGATATTATGAGAAGAAATAATAAATGTAAAATTATTTTGATAAATATGTTTCTGATTATATTATTCTCAATAGTAATCTTTATTACAAAGAAGTACATTTACGAAAAAAGAGAAAATTTATTATACACCGAAGAACAAAAAAATAATCATGGTGAGATAACTGAAGGGAATAGCAATACTTGTACAAATATCTCTGATACAATGAAAGTTATTGCTATTCCCAAAAAAGAAATTGCAAGTAATATTACGGATTGGAATCTTATACTAGTAAATAAAAATAATAAAATACCAGAGAATTATGAAGTGAATTTATCAGATATTGAGAATAATAAAGTAGATAGTAGGATTGTAGAAGCATTAAAAAATATGTTAGCAGATGCAAGAAAAAGAAGGATTAAATCCAATAATTTGTTCAAGTTATAGGACAAAATCTAAACAAATCCAATTATATAATAATAAGATAAAACAGTATGTAAATAGAGGATATAGTAATGAAAAAGCAAGAAAATTAGCCTCTTATTGGGTAGCTATTCCAGATACAAGTGAGCATCAGGTGGGACTTGCCGTTGATATAGTCTCAAAATCTTATCAAGTATTAGATGATAAACAGGAAGAAACAGAAGTTCAAAAATGGTTGATTGAAAATTCCTACAAATATGGTTTTATTTTAAGATATCCAACAGATAAAAAAGAAATTACAATGATAAATTATGAACCTTGGCATTACCGATATGTAGGTATAGAAAATGCCAATTATATGAAAAAAATATAATATTTGTTTGGAAGAATATATTGATTATTTAAAACAGCTTGAACAAAACTTAGTTTAAAAAAGAAAAAAGATATAACATTCTAAAATGTATTCAATAGTCTAGAAAATCTGTTCTTAAAATTGGTTACTCTATTGGATAAAATTTATATTCTTTTTCTTTTTTTTTCCTTTTTTGAGATTATTTAAGTAATTTAATGTATTTTTATATAAAATACATTTTTTTACATTCTAATATCTAGGTCACGTTTAATTGTGACTTTAGATAGAAAAAAATTGGGGAAATATTTTTATCATTAGGAGGATTTTACAATGAGAACAAAAAAGATTTCACGGTTTATGGGAATGCTAATGTCAATTGTTATGTTGGTTGGTAGTTTTTGTGCAAATAATGTTTGGGCAGCTGATCCTGAAGAAACATTTACTAACGATAACAGTGATGTTATTACAAGAGCGGGGACAGAAACTTTGCCTTTAGGTTGGTATTTGATTCAGCAACATTTTACTATCACTAATAACAACTTAACACGTGTAAAAACAGTATCAGGAAGATATATGAAATTAAAATTTTCATGGATGGTCTCAACAGAAGATAAAGGCCTTGGTGGTGAGATTATCACAATTAAGATAAAAGATGCTACCACTGGTAAATACATTGACAATCTTACTGTAACAGATACTGTATCAGACAAATGGATATTAATGCCATTTGAATACACATATGATCTTGGATATGCTGGTCGTAAAGTTCAAATATTCACTGATGTGAGTTCTTCCGGTTCATCAAACGGACATTACAGAAGTGCTGATTTTTATGATTATCAGACTTATGTGTACAACTAATTAATCTAAGCTGTTTCCTCAATTTTAACTCTCTATTGTTTATTGCAATAGAGAGTTTTTATATTCTGAGAAAGTTATATTTTTCTAGTATATAATATTAAATTTTGTAACAATTATCTAAATTATGAATAATATATACAAAATTCAATCAGGAGGTTTTTATGTACGAAGATTATATGCAAAATTTATTAGGATATCAAGTAAATCCATATCAAAACAGCTATGATGATTATAATAGATATCCAAATCAATTTCAATATGGAGTTGAAGAACAAAACTATTTTCAAAGAAACTATAATAGTATGCAGGCTAATGAATTAGAAGATTGTTACCCGGAAATTTATAAAGTTGTATATCCTATGGTAAGAAAAGCTTGTCAAAGAAATACAATGCCAATAAATTTAGACGTGGTAAATAATATGGTAAATGAAATAGCTGCTAACATAGAACCAGACAATAGTATTAATTTAAACATAAATATAGAAAATGAGATGAGAAACTCAAGTGGAAAACATCAAGAAGGAGCTGCTTCAGAAGAAAATGAAAGTAGAGCAAATTGTCCAAACTGCAATAGGCAAAGAAATCCTTTATTAAATGATATAATAAGAATATTAATTATAAGAGAACTTCTCGGAGGTTCTGGAGGAATGAGACCACCTATGCCACCATTTAGACCTGGAATGAGACCTCCTATGCCACGTTATTATTAATTTGAAATCATAATTTGGATACCTGAAATGTTAAAATATCAAAACAGATATTTTGATATTTCGGGTTATTTGCGTTTAAATTCAGATCATAATAGTATTTGATGAGGTAGAACGTAGATTTTAAATGGTTTTGTTGTTATTATCTTTTTTGCTTTACAAATTAGTGTTTTTAGTATATAATTAATGACATAAATTTCAGAGAAAAGGAAGGAATATAATTATGCAAGAAAATAATCAAGAACAAGAATTAGATTTAAATCAATTAATGAAGATAAGAAGAGATAAATTAAAAGAATTACAGGAAACAGGGAAAGACCCTTTTGAAATAACAAAATTTAACAGAACAAATACAGCAGGAGAAATTAAATCAAATTATGAAAAATTTGAACAAAAAGATGTGACTGTTGCAGGTAGAATAATTGCAAAAAGAATCATGGGAAAAGCTTCATTCTGCACAATTCAAGACTGTGATGAAAGAATTCAAAGTTATGTAAGTATTAATGATCTTGGAGAAGAAAGTTATAAGCTATTTAAAACATATGATATAGGAGATATAATAGGAATTACAGGTTTTGTTTTTAAAACAAGAACAGAAGAAATCTCAGTTCATGCAAAAAAGAAGTAACTTTACTTTCTAAATCTTTAAGACCACTTCCTGAAAAGTTTCATGGATTAAAAGATCCAGATTTAAGATATAGACAAAGATATACAGATCTAATAGTAAATCCGGAAGTAAAAAGAACTTTTGAAATAAGAAGTAAAATAATAAGTAATATAAGAAAAATACTAGATGGAGAAGGATATTTAGAAGTTGAGACACCAGTATTAAATACAATTTCAGGAGGAGCAACTGCTAGACCTTTTACTACACACCACAATTCATTAGATATAAATATGTATTTAAGAATAGCTCTATAACTAAATTTAAAAAGGTTAATAGTAGGTGGATTTGATAAGGTTTATGAAATAGGTAGAGTTTTCAGAAATGAAGGTATGGATATAAGACACAATCCTGAATTTACAGAACTTGAACTTTATGCAGCTTATCAAGACTATAATGATATGATGGATTTAGTTGAAAGATTATTTTCACAAACAGCAATGGATATTTTAGGAACAACAAAAGTACAATATCAAGGACAAGAAATTGACTTAACACCAGGCTGGAAAAGAATTACAATGATAGATTCTATAAAAGAAGCATGTGGAGTAGACTTTAATGAAATAACTACAGATGAAGAAGCGGTAGCATTAGCAAAAGAGAGAGGATTAGAAATTCCGGATGTAACAAAAGAAACAAGAGGAGATGTAATTAGTCTATTTTTTGATGAATATGTTGAAAAAACACTTATTCAACCAACATTTATATATGAATATCCTGTAGAAATATCACCTCTTGCTAAAAAGTGTCCAAATAATAAAAAGATGACAGAAAGATTTGAAGTATTTATAGGTGGACGTGAATATGGAAATGCATTTTCTGAATTAAATGATCCGATCGACCAATATGAAAGATTTAAAAAACAAGTAGAAGCTAAAGAAGCTGGTGACGAAGAAGCAGGTATGATGGATGAAGATTATATAAATGCATTAGAAATAGGACTTCCTCCAACAGGTGGATTAGGAATTGGAGTAGATAGATTAGTAATGCTTTTGACAAATCAAGAATCAATTAGAGATGTGTTGCTATTCCCAACAATGAAACCTTTATTATAAATAAAAATATTATTTTGGAGGAATTATGATAGTAAAATTTGTAAGACATGGAGAGACAGATTTAAATAGTTCTGTAAGAAGAATGCAAGGAATTTCTAATTATGATATAAATGAAAATGGAATAAAACAAGCTGAATCGACTAGAGATAAACTAGATAAAGAAGAGTTTGATTTGATAATAACATCTCCATTAAAAAGAGCTTTGCATACAGCACAAATTATAAATGAAACAAAGAATATTCCGTTAATAATTGATAACAGAATAATAGAAAGAGATTATGGACAACTAGAAGGAAAAATATTTAAAAGAGAATATTGTAATCTTGATTTTGATTTTGAAAGTCTTGGTGGAGAATCAACAGAAAATTACAAATTAAGATTAATTGATTTTATAAAAGATATAAAAAGTAAATATGATGGTAAAAATATTTTAGTTGTTGCACACAATGGAGTAATTAGTGTTCTTAGCTGTATGTTGGAAGGGATTCCAAAAGACAATAATTTTGAAAATTGTGGAATAAAGAATGGAGATATAAAAGAATTTATTATTTAAATAAATCCTGATGATTGTAAAGAAGAGAAAGTCGATTAAATTAATGAAATAAAAAACTTTTTTTGAATTTTAAAATTAATAGAAAATATGAAGAAATCAATAAAAAAAGAAGAAAGTAATTATTTTAAGGAAAGAAAATAATAGATTCTATAGATTAAAATAAGAGGGAATAGTATGAAAAAAACAAAAAAAATTAATAAGAAATTTAGCATTTTTTATAATATTAATTTTGATTACTTTCTATATTTTTTTCCAAAACCAAAATATAGGAGAGATATTTGAAATAATAAAAACAGCAAAAAAAGGATATGTTATAATTGCAATAATTTGTATGTGTTGCTTTTTATCATGTGAAGCAATGAATATTGGACGTACTTTAAAAAATTTAAATGAAAAAAGTTCTTTTATGAAAAATGTAAAATATGCATTAATTGGCTTTTTCTTTAGTTCAATTACACCTGCAGCATCAGGTGGTCAGCCTATGCAAATTTATTATATGCATAAAGACAATATACCTGTTACTAAATCCACACTTGCATTACTAATAAATTTAACATGTATGCAGATTGTTACTATTTCCCTTGGAATTCTTGGAGCTATTGTTAATTTTGGTTATATGAATTCACCAATGAAAGGTTTGTTTGTACTTGGAATTACTTTAAATTCAATAGCACTTACATTACTTTTGGTATCGATATTTTCTAAGGAAGCAACAAATAAACTAATAGAACTTTCAATAAAAATATTAAAATTTTTCAAAGTAAAGAATATGGAAGAAAAACAGAAAAAGATAGTTGACGCACTTATGAAGTATCAAGATAATGCAGAATACCTAAAAGAACATAAGTCTGAAGTTATGAAAAATGTAATAATAGCTTATATACAGTATATAGCTTATTATTCAATATCATGTTTTACATATAAAGCTTTCGGATTAAATGAACAAAATATAATTAAAATTATATTGTTACAGGCTACTTTATGGTACAGTTTCAGGAATACCATCGCCAGGAGCAGTAGGAGTTAGTGAAGGTGGCTATATGTCTTTGTTTGAACATATATATACGCAAAATCTTTTAAGTAGTTCAATGTTATTATCAAGAGGTATTAGTTTTTTTTACTTATTTGTAGCAATTAGTGCTATAGTTGTTATAATAAATGATTTAAGAAAAAAAGCAAGAAAACGTAACGTAGTTTAGGATAAAGCAAGATAAGAAAGGAATGAACTTTTTATGTATTTTGATAAAAAATATTTATATATTGCAATGGCAATAATGATAATATGGGGACTTTCAGGATATTTAAACAATACAGCAAGTTTAATTAATTTATTACTTACAATACCAGGGGTTTTAATTGCAATAACATTTCACGAATTTGCACATGCTTTTGCAGCAGACAAATTAGGAGATGATACCCCAAGAACAGAAGGAAGGCTATCTTTAAATCCGTTTGATCATCTTGATCCTGTTGGTTCAGTAATGCTTTTATTTGCAGGATTTGGATGGGGAAAACCTGTTCAAGTTAATCCAAGAAATTTTAATAGAGATATTTCTGTAGACAAAGCAAATGCGATTGTCTCAATTGCAGGGCCAATGATGAATTTTCTATTAGCTATAGTTTTTGCTTTTATATATGGAGCATTATATAAATTTCTAGGAATCAAAATAATAACTTCACAGATTCTAAAAATTATAATGATAATTATTGCATATACAATATCTATAAATATAGGTCTAGGAGTATTTAATTTAATACCTCTTCCACCACTTGATGGTTCTAAAGTTATAAAGCCATTATTGCCTTATAATGCAAAAGTATGGTTTGAAAATAATGAAAATATATTTTATATAATATTTATAGTTTTATGGATAACAGGATTAGCAGGAAATATAATTTCTCCTGTAATTAATATTGTAAGTAATTTGATTACAAATTTAGTTGGAATATTTTTTTAAATAAATATGCAGAAAATAAAGTATTTAATATATCAAAAGGAGGTATGATGGATAAAATCCATCTACTAAAATGGAAAAATATAAAGAGATTGAAAAAAGCATAATTACAACATACAGAAAAGAGATATGGAGTAAATTTATTAAAGGCATCTGTGAATATGATATGGTTCAAAAAGGTGATAAAATAGCAGTATGCATTTCAGGTGGAAAGGATTCAAATCTTTTAGCAAAATGTATGCAAGAACTTCAAAAACACGGAGACAGAGATTTTGAATTAAAATTTATTGTAATGGATCCAGGGTATAATGAATTAAATAGACAAAAGATTATTTCAAATGCTGAAAAACTTAATATACCAATTACAATTTTTGAAACAGATATTTTTACAAGAGTAACAAAAATAGAAAGCAAACCATGTTATATTTGTGCTAGGATGAGAAGAGGATATTTATATAGAAAAGCAAAAGAATTAGGATGTAATAAAATTGCTTTAGGTCATCATTTTGATGATGTTATAGAAACAGTTTTGATGAGTATGTTTTATGGCGGACAGTTTAAAACTATGATGCCTAAGCTAAAAAGTACAAATGTGGAAGGTATGGAACTTATAAGACCTCTTTATTTTGTCAAAGAAGAAGATATAATAAGATGGAGAGATAAAAATAATTTAGATTTTATACAGTGTGCATGTAAATTCACAGAAGAAATTGGAAATTCAGCAAATGGTGTGGGAGATTCTAAAAAGACAAGCTATGAAGAAACTAATAAGAGAATTAAGGAATGAGTATCAAAATGTAGATATGAATATTTTTAGTTCAACAAACAATGTTAATTTGGAAACTCTTATTTCATACCATGATGATGAAAAAATGCATAATTTTTTAGAAAATTATTAATAAAAAGAAGTATTATTTTAATTGACAAAATAGATAACAAAGTATACAATAATTGTAACAAAAAAGAGAGTTAAAGGAGAAAAAATGCATATGAAAAAGGAAAAGATAGAAAAAACAAAGGAAATCCGCTGATGTGTTTATACTTATAATATAAGAAAAAATATTAAGAAGTTAAAATTGGAGGATAAAATGAATTTTAAAAATTTAAAAGAAAAACAAGGTATAACATTAATAGCTTTAATTATAACAATTATAGTATTATTAATTTTAGCAGGAATAAGTATTGCAATGCTTGCAGGAGATAATGGAATATTAACAAGAGCAAAAAGTGCAAAGAAAACATCAGAAATAGAAGGAATAAAAGAAGAAATAAAAACAGAAATAATAGCAGAGCAAGCAGGAAATGAGGGAAATATATCAAAAAGCGATTTAAAGACAATATTAGAAAAATATGGAACAATAAATAAAGATGAAGATGGAGAAACGATAAAATCTATAACAACAAAAAAAAGACGGCTATGAAATAGCAATGAAAGATATATGGACAGGAACAGCAACAAAAACAGCAACAAAAATAGCAAGTAAAACAGAATCATATGTTGGATATTATGCAGATATAGATGGAGATGAAAAAGTAGACGGAGTAATATATGCAGATTTAGCAGTAGGAGGAAGTGGAGCATGGAAGGGTAATAATGGGTCTAGTTATGAATATTCAAAAGTAACAGAAGACTTAAAAAAAAGTTATTATGTAAGTAGTGATAGTTATACAGGGTTTGGAGACAAATGGACAAAACCAGTATTGACAGTAATAGATGGAAGTGGAACAGAAGATAGATTTTATGTAATGGCTTTAGAAGATTTTAATACAGGAACAACTTATCGTTGGTATTCTAATGCTATGGGAAAACTAGATAATACAATAGAAAGTAGTGTAAATGATTTTGGACAGGGAAAAACAAATACGACAACAATGATAGAAGAGTGGAATAAAGGTAAAAGTGGAAAATATGGTGCACAAAATAAGAAAGATATGTGGGGCGGAATACAAGGAAAAACTGTCAACGATAGTGGAGAAGTCATAAAAGATGAAAATGAAACTGATTATTATAATCAAGGGTGGTTTGTACCATCAAAATCAGAATGGTTAGCTTTTGGAGATATGACATATACTAAAATGGGAGTCACAACAGATAAGTATGCTAACTATGGACTTAAAAAGGTATGTATTGGTCTTCGACCCAACACGATTCAAGCTACGCATATTATGTAAGCTGTAGCTATGGAGGAATTAGTCTCGACCGCGTTGATTATAACTATTGTTTTGTAAGATTGAGCGCGACTTTCTAATTTTGCAAATAATTATATAAAAGTAAAAAAATAACGGAAGGTAAATAAAAAACATCACATTTTAATAAAAATAATGTGATGTTTTTCTGTTGTTTACAATAAAAATATGAAATTCGTTTAAATTTGTAGAAAATAATTGACAAAATCATATAATGGCAGTATACTGAAATGTAGTTTTAGTATACTTAGTGCAAAGGAGGTTAAAATGAAAAGGGAACAAATAATAGAAGCCGCAAGAAAACTATTTAATAAATATGGATTCAAAAAAGTATCTATGGATGAAATAGCAAGCTCAGCAGGTGTCACCAAAAAACTGTATATACGTATTTTTCAAGAAAAGAAGAACTATTTAACTATTTTGTGCAAGAAGAATTAAATAATATGAAAAAAGTAGTTGAAGAAATTGAAAAACAAAACTTAAATTTCTATGAAAGTATTCATCAGATTATTTATAAATTATTACAATACAAAAATAAAAGACAGTTTATAAAAGTTATAGTTGAAGAAGCGTCAGTACTAAAAAATCCTATAATTGTTCAAAGTATTAAAAAAATAGATACTCAAATTCAGAATTATATATTACAAAAAATTAAATTTGCAATAGATAATAATTATATTGAAACAGAAGATCCAGAAATTGTTGCCTTTTTAATATACAAAATGTACCTTGCGCTAATGTTTGACTGGACTGGAACTAATAAAAGTTAGATGAAAATATTATTGCAGATAATATTTTAAAAATTTTTAAAAATGGTATAGGAAAGAAGGAGAATTAAATGAAACATAATGAAAAAAATTGGTTTAAAGTTATAATATTTATAGTTGTATTATTAATTCCAATTATTTATAGCTTTTTTTATTTAAAATCATATTGGGATCCATATGGTAATCTAAAAGATATGAAAATTGCAGTAGTAAACTTAGATTCAGGTAGCGATAATGAAAATCAAGGAAATGAGTTCGTAAAAGAACTAAAAGATTCAGGAACATTCGATATATGTGATGTAAGTTTAGATGAAGCAAATGATGGATTAAGAGATGGAAATTATTATGCTATGATAATGATTCCAAGTGACTTTTCAAGCAAATTAAATAGTGCAAAAAGAAGAAAACAAACAAATGGCAACAATTACATATACTCCAAATAAAGCAACAAACTATTTAGCAACACAAATTGTAGGTAGTGCTATTAAAACAATAGAAACAAATCTACAAGCTAAAGTTGGTAGCAAAGTAGTTGATAATTTGGCAGATAATTTAGAAAAAGTACCAGAAGTTTACAAGATATATCAGATGGTGCAGGTCAAATTGTTGATGGATCACAAAGCTTAAGTGATGGTTTAAATGAATTAAATTCAGGAGTTGGAAAACTAAACAATAGTTATAAAGAGTTTGATGAAGGTGTAAGTTCTGCATATTCAGGAAGTCAAAGTTTAACTGATGGAACTAATCAAGTAAATGATGGTGTTGAAACTCTTCAATCAGGAGCAAATGAATTAAATAATGGTGTGACTCAAATAAATCAAGCTTTAGATAAAGCAGATTTAAGCAAATTAGGAGAACTAACAACAGGAATTCAAACATTAAATGATGGGGTTAATGGTAAAGAAGGATTAAATAATGGTGTTACAGAATATGTTGCAGGAACAGAAAGTTTAGCAAATGGAGTTATAACACTAAATTTGACTTTAGATGAAAATATTAAACAGTATAAAGCTATATATGAGAATCCAAATGTAGATGTAGCTACTAAAACACAAGCAGGAATTGCATTACAAACATTGCAAACAATAAAAGAAAAAATTAACGATTCAAGTAAAGGAACAAGTTTAGTTAAAGGTGCTCAAATGTTAACTGCAAAAGATTCAAAAACAGGATTAACATCAGGCGGAAAATTAAAATATGGTACATCTCTAGTAAGTGGAGGAGTAACTAAATTAAATTCTGCAACAAGTGATATTAAAAACTTAGGAAATAGTATAACAGCATTAAAAGAAAATTTAGCAAAAGTTCAAGTAGGAACAGGAAATTTAACATCAGGAATTTCAAAATTACAAAGTGGTTCAAATCAAGTAAAAACAGGTAGTGAATCATTAACAAATGGACTTTCAAAATTAAATATAAGTTCAAAGAGTGTTAAAGAAGCTTTAAATACATTAAGTTCTGGAACAAATTCAGCATATAACGGAAGCAAAGATTTAGTAGAAGGAGCTCAAACTTTAAAAGATGGAGTTGACGAAGGTTTAGCTGATACAAATGAGGAACTAAAAAAATTAAATGGACTTTCAACATTTGTAGAAGATCCTGTAGAATTTGATGAACAAAGCTATGGAGAAATTAATTCTTATGGTATAGCATTTACACCATTATTCTTATGTATAGGATTATGGGTAGGAAGTTTAATGTGTTATGTTGTTTGCTATTATGATCAAAAAAATAGATTTTGGTTACTTGGAAGCAATACAAGAAATAAACTATTACAAAATTTTGTATATCTTTTCATAGGTGCATTAGAAGGAATAATAACAGGATTTTTATTAAAAGCAGGACTAGGTTTTGCTATCGAAAATGGTGCACAATATTATTTAGCATGTACAATAATTGGTATAACATTTATGAGTGTTGTACAATTCCTAATTAGAAACTTTAATGATATAGGTAAATTCTTTGCACTTATAATTTTGGTACTTCAACTTGCAGCATCTGGAGGAACATTCCCTGTTGAAACTATTTCACAAGGATTTAGAAGTATTACAGGTTTCTTGCCAATGACATATACAATAAAATTACTAAGAGAAATCCTAGTACCAACTGATACAAATTACAAAGGAAAATATTATATTATTTTAATTGGAATTACTGTAGTTTGTGTTACTATAACATGTGTAGTTGATGTTTTAAGAAAAAAGAAGGCAAAAAAAGATAATAAATTAGTGCATAACTAATAAAAATATAAATTTTAAGGAGTGAACTCTGTTTTTTACAGGGAACACTCTATTATTATTGTAAAACTAAAATATTTTTTAGAAAAATTTTAGTTATGTAATAAGCCAAAAATACTTATAAATAGCTAAAAAAACAAAAAATATATAAAAATATTATTATATAATTATAATTAGTACGATTGGTCGAGCTTGACTTTGTGGTTAAAAAAAAGTATACTAATAAAGGAAAATTGTGTAAAAGTGGGAAGGTTAAAAATGATAAATGTATTATTATGTGGAAATAAGAAAGTTTTTGATGGAGCTTTAACACAGCTTATTTCAATGACAAATAGAACCAAAGAATCTATAAACTGTTATATTTTTACAATGGATGCAACATACTTAAAAAAAGAATATGAACCAATTAATGAAGTACAAGTTGATTTTCTAAATAAAGTTGTAAAATCTAAAAATATAAATAACAAAGTAATTAAAATAGATGTAACTAAAATTTATGAGGAAGAATTTAAAGGTTGTATTAATGAAAATGCATATTGTACACCATATACTTTGTTAAGACTTCTAGCAGATAAAATAGAAAATTTGCCAGATAAAATATTATATTTGGATATTGATATAATGATTGGGAATGATATATTAGAATTATACAATAAAGATATAGAAGAATATGAATATGCTGCTGTAAAGGAAAAATATGGATGTTGGTTTATAAGACTGGACTATATTAATGCAGGTATGCTTTTATTGAACATGAAAAAAATAAAAGAAACCAAATTATTAGAAAAAGCAAGAAATTTAATTAGAACAAAGAAAATTTTTGCTGACCAGGATGCAATATATTGGTCAACTACCAAAAAATTACTTTTACCAAGAATTTATAATGAACAATCTAAGTTTAATAAAAAAGATACGGTTATTTGTCATTTTTGTAAAAGATTAATGTTTTTACCATATCCACATACAGAAAATTTTAAACAATGGAACGTGGAAGAAGTACACAGCGTTTTAAAATGTCATTATTTTGACAAAGATTTAGAAGAATATGTAAAACTAATTGAAGAATTTAATGTAAAAAAAAGAGAGGAAATTTAAAATGAATAACTATAAAGCTGAGGTTCCAATATTTTTTGCAATTGACGATGGTTATATTCCATTTTTAGCAGTTACTTTACAATCAATTGTAGAAAATGCTTCAAATGAATATAAATATCTAATAAAAAATATTATATACAAATGTTTATGAAAAAAAATAAAAGTGCAATTAAAAATATGAAAGGAAAAATATCGATATAGAGTTTGTAGATCTAAATAAATATATAGATAAAGTAAAGGATATGTTATATACTAGAGATTATTTTACAATGACAACATATTTTAGACTTTTTATACCGGATATATATCCTAATTTAAAGAAAGCTGTATATTTAGATTCAGATATAGTTCTTTTATCTGATGTAGCAAATCTATATAATATTGAATTAGAAAGTAATCTTTTAGGCGTAGTTGCTGATGATATAATTCAAAAAAATGAGATTTTTCAAGAGTATGTTGAAAAGGTTGTAGGGGTATCATCATATAAATCTTATTTTAATGCAGGTGTTCTTTTGATGAATTTAGAAGAATTAAGAATACTTAATTTTCAGGAAAAATTCTTATATTTATTAAAGACTGTCAAATATTCAGTAGTACAAGATCAGGATTACCTAAACAGAATTTGCAAAGGTAGAGTAAAGTTTTTAGATAAAAGTTGGAATTTGATGCCAAATGTTGCAGAAGAAGAATTGGATAGAAAAAATATAAATTTAATCCATTATAATTATCAATATAAACCATGGCATGATAATATTCCATATAGTGAATATTTTTGGGAATTTGCAAAAAAGACAGAATTTTATGAAGAAATTTTAAAAATGAAAAGAGATTTTACAGACGAAGATAGAAAGAATGATATAGAAGCAGATAGAAAGTTGAAAGAACTTGCAATAAAAGAATCTAGTTGTGTTGGTGATGACAGAACAAATAATACAATAAAAATAGAAAAGTCTAAAGAAAGACTTCATGTTCTTGAAAAAATAAAACAATTAGAAAAAGAAGGAAGATTTGATGTTGATGCAGAAGATGATCCTCCAACGATCGAATTACTTCCTGAAAATGTAGACTATTTGAAAGTAAAAAGAAGAAACAAATTAAAAAATAAATTAGCTAACAAATTAGGTGAAAGATTTTTAGAAGAAATAATTAGAGAAAATAAACTAATTATAAAAGAAATTGAAGGGTTAGAAAATTTGAGAAATATACAGTCAGGTGCTGTAATTACATGTAACCATTTTAATCCATTCGATTCATTTACAATAGAGAAGATTTTTACGCTTTCAGGTCAAAGAAAAAATAAGAAAATGTATAAAGTAATAAGAGAAGGAAATTATACAAACTTTCCAGGATTTTATGGTTTCTTATTTAGAAATGCTGATACTTTACCACTTAGTTCGAATACAAGAACAATGATTAAATTTATGAAAGCAACAGAAACTATTTTAAAACGTGGTGATTTTATTTTAATTTATCCAGAGCAAAGCTTATGGTGGAATTATCAAAAACCAAAGCCTTTGAAAAATGGTGCATTCAAAATTGCAACAAGAGCTAAGGTTCCAGTTATTCCAATATTTATAACAATGACTGATTCAGAATTTGTGGCTGAAGATGGTTTTCCTATAAAAAGAATACTACGTTCATATAAAAGAACCTATATATCCAGATATAAAACTTTCGGAAAAAAGAAAATGTAGAAAAAATGAAAAGTCAAAACTTTGAGATATGGAAAAATATATACGAAGAGTTTTATCAAATTCCATTAGAATATAGTACAGAAAAAGGTAATTTAAAAAATGAAGTCAAAAAAAATTAACTATTATAAAGATGAATTGAATGATGAATTTTCAGGAGCAAATATTAAACCAAGAACTATAGATAAGAATTATAAATTTATACATCATAATTTTTTATGGAATGTGCTTTCAATTTTTTTACAGAATTTTTTAAGCATGCCATTAAAAATTTTATATAGTAAAATAAAATTCAGAATTAAGTATGTTGGAAAAGAAAAATTAAAAAGCTCAAAAAATACAGGATACTTTGTGTATGTAAATCATACACAAGTATTTGCTGATGTATTAATTCCAAGTATACCAATTTATCCAAAAAGAAATCATTTCATTGTAAATCCTGAAAATGTTTCTATGAAATTCTTAGGAAATAGTATACAACTTTTAGGGGCTATTCCTATTCCAAATAAAATGAATGGGATGAAAATATTTTATAAAAGCAATTGAATACCATATAAATAAAAAACATTCAATTACCATTTATCCGGAGGCACATATTTGGCCATACTATACTAAAATAAGACCATTTAAATCTGTATCTTTTGAATATCCAATAAGGTTTGATGTACCAACATATTGTATGACAAATACTTATCAGAGTTACGGAAAAAATAATGATAAAATTAAAATTGTAACATATATAGATGGACCATTTTTCGCTGATAAAAATTTGAATCAAAAGAACAAAAACAAAATTTAAGAGACAAAGTTTATAATTGTATGGTTGAAAGAAGTAAAAATAGTAATATTGAATATATTGTATATAAAAAAAGTGAAGAAAAATGTCTGTAATATGCTAAATTAAGCAAGTTATAGACATCTTTTTATTATATAAAAGTTCACTTATTTCTCTTTACAATTAAAAAAAAAATAATGATATCATAAAGAAAATTAAAAACGTAAAAAGGAATGAAGCAAATGAGCAAAAAGTGGCAATATTATGAAAATGTAGATGAAGAAAAGATAAATAAATTGCAAGAGAAATATAAAATTAATAGATTACTTGCAACAATACTAGTAAATAGGAATATAACAGAAGAAAAAGCCGAAGTATTTTTGAGTCCAACAAGAAGTGATTTTTATGATCCTTTTGGTATGCCTGATATGGAAAAAAAGCAGTCGATAGATTGATAAAGGCAATGAATTTAAAAGAAAAAGTTATAATTTATGGAGATTATGATGTTGATGGAATTACTAGTATAACTGTATTAAAAAGTTTTTTAAAAGATAGGGGATTTGATGTAGGAGAATATATTCCAAATAGGCTAAGTGAAGGTTATGGAATAAATATGGAAGCTGTAAAAAAGATAGCTGAAGAGGGTTATAAATTAATGATAACTGTAGATTGTGGAATTACTTCTGTAAAAGAAGTAAAATATGCAGAAGAATTAGGAATAGAAACAATTGTTACTGATCATCATGAACCTGCAGAAGAAATTCCAAAGGCAATAGCTGTAGTAGACTGTAAAAGAAAAGATAACAAATATCAATTCAGAGAACTTGCAGGAGTTGGAGTAACATTTAAATTTATACAAGCATTAAGTAAAAAATTAAATTTAGAGGAAAAGGAATATTTAAAGTATTTAGATATAGTATCGATTGGAACAATTTCGGACATAGTTCCATTAGTTGATGAAAATAGAGTTATTACAAAACTTGGTTTAAAGTTAGTGGCTTGTACTAGAAATCTTGGTTTAAAGTCACTTCTTAAAGAAATAGGAATGAATAAAATAGATTCATCAGTAATATCTTTTGGTGTTGCTCCAAGAATAAATGCATGTGGGAGAATGGGATATGCAAATGAAGCTTTAAAATTACTTTTAACAGAAGATGAAAATAATGCAAAAGAACTTACAGATAGTTTAAAAAAATATAATAATGATAGACAACAAGCAGAAAAGAAAATATTTGAAGAAGCTATGGAACAAATAAAACAAAAGAAACTTGAAAATGCAAATTCTATTGTTTTAGCAGGAGAAGGATGGCATAGCGGAGTAATAGGAATAGTAGCATCTAAAATAACTGAATTATATTTTAAACCATGTATTTTGATATGTTTAGAAGAAAATTCAAATATAGGAAAAGGTTCTGGAAGAAGTATACCTGGTTTTGATTTACATGAAGCTTTAATGAAATGTAAGGATTTGCTTGAAGGTTTTGGTGGTCATAGTATGGCAGTAGGACTTTCTTTAAAAAGGGAAAATTTTGAAAAGTTCCAAGAAATATTTAACAAAATTGTAGAGGAAGCAAATATACAAGATTTGGAACCAATATTAAAAATTGATTCTGTACTTAATTTAGAAACAATTACACAAGATACTGTTAAAAGTATAAGTTTATTGGAACCATTTGGGGAAGCAAATAAAACGCCAATATTTGCAATTAAAAATCTGAAAATTGATTCAATAAGGGCATTAACTGAGGGAAAACATCTGAAATTATCTTTAAAAAGCAATAATATATATATAAATGCAATAGGATTTAATTTGGGATTTTTAGTAGATGAATATAGATTAGGAGATAAAGTAGATGTAGCAGGAAATTTAGAAATTAACTCATTTAATGGAATAGAAAGTATACAAATCAATTTAAAAGATATGATGAAATCAATATAAAAACAAGGGGGAAAAAGTATGTCTGATTTACAGGACGTTACAATTCAAGACATAATAGCAAAGAAAAAAGAGATTAGTAGAAAAGTAGATACAAAACTAATTATGAAAGCTTTTTATTTAGCAAACGAAAAGCATAAAGGCCAAAAAAGGGGGTCAGGTGAACCATATATAATCCATCCGTTACAAGTAGCTTATACTTTAGCATCTATAGGGTTAGATAGTCAAACAATTTGTGCTGCTCTTTTACATGATATAGTGGAAGATACAGATGTAACAAATGAGGATTTAGTAAAAGAATTTGGACAAGAAATTGCAGATATGGTGGCTGGTGTTACAAAACTTAGCAACATTCAATTTGCATCTGTTGAAGAAACTCAAGTTGAAAATTATAGAAGAATGTTTTTAGCAATGGGAAAAGACATAAGAGTAATTTTAATAAAGCTAGCAGATAGACTTCATAATATGAGAACTTTAAAATATATTAGCAGACCAAGACAGATAGCAAATGCAAAAGAGACAATGGATTTATATGCTCCACTTGCAAATAGACTGGGATTATATGCTATAAAAGCAGAGTTAGAGGATTTAAGTTTTAAATATCTTTACCCAGATGAATACTATGAATTAGTTGAAGGTATAAATAAGAAAAAAGATGAAAGACTTCAATTTATTGAAAAAATAATGGAAGATATAAGAAAAGAATTGAAAAAAAGTAGAATTGATGCAGAAGTAACAGGTAGAGCAAAACATTTGTATTCAATTTATAAAAAATGCAAAGAGATAATTCTACATTAGATCAAATTTATGATTTATTTGCGATGAGAATAATAGTTAATTCAGTAAAAGATTGCTATGCAGCTTTAGGTGTTGTTCATGAAATGTATAATCCTATGCCAGGTAGGTTTAAAGACTATATAGCAGTTCCAAAATCAAATATGTATCAATCAATACATACAACCTTGCTAGGAGAAAAGGGAACACCTTTTGAAGTTCAGATTAGAACTTGGGATATGCATAAAGTTGCTGAATATGGTATTGCTGCACATTGGGCTTATAAGGAAGCAAATTTCTTAGGAAGAGGAAAGAAAAATGTTATTGTAACAGAAGATAAATTAGCATGGCTTCGTGAAACAATAGAATCACAACAAGAATTGCAAGATGCAGAACAATTTATGGAAAATTTAAAAAGGGAATTATTTGAAGATGAAGTATATGTATTTACTCCAAAAGGATTAATAAAAGCTCTTCCTAAAGATTCTACACCTATAGATTTTGCGTATAGTATACATGCAGAGATAGGTAACCACATGACGGGGTGCAAGATAAATAGTAAAATGATGCCAATAATTACACCTTTAAAGAGTGGAGATATTGTAGAAATAATTACATCTGATAATTCAAGAGGACCAAGTTTAGATTGGCTTAAATTTGTAAAAAGTGCAGCAGCCAAAAATAAAATTAATAGTTGGTTTAAAAAAGAAAAGAAAACAGAAAATATTGAAAAAGGAAAAGACTCAATTGATAAAGAACTAAAAAGAATTGGAGTATCACATTCTGAACTATTTAAAGCCGAATATATTGACAAAATGCTTGAAAGATACAAATATAAAAATTTAGATGAAATGTATGCAGCAGTTGGATTTGGAGCTAATTCGGCAGGAAAAGTAATTGCGAGAATGCTTATAGAATACAGAAAAGAACATAAAGAAGAAGACATTGAAGAAAAAATAGAAGAACTTGCAAAAGCAAAAAAAGCAAAACAAGTAAAATCTTCTGACCAAGGGGTAATAGTAAAAGGAATAGATAACTGTTTAGTTAAACTTTCAAAATGTTGTAATCCACTTCCAGGTGATGAAATAATTGGGTATATTACAAAAGGAAGAGGTGTGTCTGTTCATAGAAAAGATTGCATAAATGTTGAGGAATTATTTAAAGAAGCAAATCGTATTATAGAAGTATCATGGATTGAACAAAAACAAGCATCTTATAATGTAGATATAGAAGTAGATGCAAATGATAGATCTGGTTTATTAGCAGATATAATAAAAGAAATAAGTAATACAAAAGCAAATTTAATTGCAGTAAATGCAAAAGCATCTAAAGAAAGAATCGCAGTTGTTGATATTACAATAGAAACTAAAAATTTGGATGAATTAAATCAAATTTTAAAGGCACTAAGAAAAGTTGATAGTGTATATGAAGTAAAGAGGAAAAAAGGATAAGAAGGTAATAAAAAATGATTTTAAAAAGATTGAAAATCTCCACATGGAAAGGTGACGATACAAATTGCTATATCGTATTTGACAATGATTCAAAAGAAACAATGGTGGTTGATCCAGCAGGAGATGTTGATAGGATAGTTGAGATGATAAATATATTAGGAGGAAAAATAAAATATATTTATTTAACACATTGTCATGGCGATCACATAGGAGGAGTAACTGAACTTAGAGAAAGAATGGGAGGTAAAATATTAATCCATAGGGATGATGCCGAAGGTTTAAACGATAAAAGTATTAATTTAACTGAATATATTGGTGTGGAAAATAATATTAATTTAGAAGCGGATTCTAGAATTGATGATGGTGATTTAATTCATTTAGGAAATCTAGAATTTAGAGTGATTCATACACCAGGACATACTAAAGGGGGAAGTTCTCTTTATTGTGAAGAAGAAAAGCTACTGTTTTCAGGTGATACATTATTTAGAGGAACCTGGGGAAGAACAGACCTTCCAACGTCGGATTTTAAACAAATTATAGATTCAATTACAAATAAACTTATGCTTCTTCCAGATGATACAATTGTATATCCAGGACATCGGTAAATCTACAATGATTGGAAATGAAAAACCAATTTATTTAGAATTAAAACCAAGAAAAATTTAAAATTTCATAAAATATGTGTATTTTGCATAATGAAATATGTATGATTTAGTTTTAATTATAATTTAAAATTATAGTAATAAAAACTATAAACATTGAATATATTATATACAGGACAAGGAGAATATATATGTTCAATGTTACAATCTTTAGAATAAAAGATATAGTAAAATATCTATTTTGCCTTGCTATTATAATGATAATAGTTTATGTTGCGAATAGATATTTTTTTTCTCATAAAAATGAAAGTAAAAGCATAAATTTGGGTAAAATGTTAGAAGAAAAAGTTGACTATTTAATAGATATGCAATATCCACAAATTAAAACAGTATCTAATAGCACAGCAAATGAAACAATTGAAGAAATTGATGAGGAAGATTTTTATAAAGATTTTTTTGAAGGATTAATAAATCAGAAATAAGCATAGCAGATACAAATGTATTAAATTCTGTTACTATAGTAGGAGATTCTGATAAAAAAGAAAATCAAAATACACAAAAAAGATAGCTCTGATTTAGAAATATCAAATGAAAATAATAAAGAAGACTTAACAACAGATTCAAATATGGATTTAAGTGGTAAAACAACGGTAGTAACAAAAAATCCTATATCAGATGCTTATACACAAACTTATAATGGAGTAAAAATAAAAAATGAAACAAGTTTTAACTTGACAGATGATATTTTAAATCCAGAAGATCTTAAAATAAATAATAAAGATGTTTTAATATTCCATACACATACTTGTGAAAGTTATACAGAAAGTGATGCTTATCCATATACACCAACAGGAAATTATAGAACGACAGATAATAATTATTCTGTAGTTAGAGTAGGAGACGAACTACAAAATCAACTAAGTGCATATGGAATAAATGTAGAACATGATAAAACATACCATGATTATCCAAGTTATACAGGTTCTTATAAAAGATCACTTTCAACTGTTCAAGGATTATTAAATAATAAATCATATGATATTATAATAGATTTACATAGAGATGCAATAGGCTCTAGACCAGATTATGCACCAACAGTTCAAATAGGAGAGGAATATGCTGCACAAATTATGTTTGTTATGGGGTCAAATGGTGGTGGACTGTATCATCCTAATTGGAGTTCTAATTTAAAATATGCAGTAAAAGTTCAAGAAAAAGCAAATGAGTTATATCCAGGACTTTTTAAGCCAATTATTTTAAGAAACTCAAGATATAATCAACATTTAAGTCAAGCTGCATGCATAATAGAAGTAGGTTCGACGGGTAATACGCTAGAACAATGTTTAACGAGTATGAAATATCTAGCATATATTTTAAGTAAAATAGAATAAATGTTTGAAAAAGAATTACAATTTTGCAGTATTCTTTATTTTGAATATGTATGTACATACATAAGTATTTGTCAATTAGTTTTAAATAAAGTTTTAATTGCTAGAATTTGATTCTTTTTCTAGATGTTTTTGTATTAAAAAATATAAGAAATAGATATATAGATTATAATAAATAATTGAAAAATAAAGGGGGAGAGAAAATGCCACAAGTAAAATATTGGACAAAGGTTCTTAAAAGGATATTCATAGTTACAATTTCAATAATAAGTGTATTTGTTTTGCTAAAATTAGCATGTTTTTATATGCCATTTTTAGTGACCTTTATTATTTCGTTATTAATGGAACCACTTATAAAAAAGATGATGAAAAAGTTCAAGATTACAAGAAAGTTGAGTTCAATTATAGTATTTATAATAACATTTGGAATAATTATAACTATTTTGGGATTTGGAATTTCAAGTCTTATTTCTGAATCTACAAATTTGTTAGAAAAATTGAATGATTATTATAATATAATAAGCGAAAAAATGAAATATCTAATGAATAGTTTCGATTTTTCAAAAATAAAAGTGTCAGATGAAATAAAAAATCTATTTCAAAATGCGGGTTTTAGTTGTCTAGAAAAAATATCAGTTTGGGTTCAAAAATTTTTAAATAATTTAATAAATATAATAACACAAGTACCAACATTTTGCATATACTTTGGAATAACAATTCTCTCCCTATATTTTATATGCACAGATAAAATATATATACTGGATGAATTTGAACATCATTTACCAAAAAAATGGATGAAAAAATTAAGTAAACACTTAAGAGAAATAATAAAAACTCTTGGAGGATATTTAAAAGCTCAACTAACGTTAATTTTGATATCGTTTATAATCTGTTTAATAGGTTTGTATATATTTTATTTTTTAAAGTTAAATGTAAAATATCCATTATTAATTGCTTTAGGAATTGGTTTTGTAGATGCACTTCCAATTTTAGGTTCAGGTAGTGTAATGGTCCCATGGGCCATAATAAGCGGATTGAATGGAGATATAAAGCTTGGAATATGTATAATATCTTTGTGGCTTATAATGACCCTCACAAGGCAATTTATTGAACCTAAAATTGTAAGTGGAAATATTGGAATTCATCCTATTTTTACCATTCTTGCAATGTATACAGGTTTTAAATTTATTGGAGTTATAGGAATGTTTGTAGGTCCAATAGTTCTTATTATTTTAAAGAATTTGTTTGGTAATATTATTGACGGCGGAATTTTAAAAACTTTATTCGATTTGGAATAAGACCTATAAAATCCATTTAAAACATATTACTTGTTGGAATGTAAGTATCTGTTGGAGGATAGACATATTGGTCGTCAGGTTTTATTATTTGCTTCATGTCTAATATATTTAAAACAGCAAGCTCACCATGATATTCTTGTTTTGTGATTTCACCTGTTAATTCAACCCATGTTCCATCTTCAAATTCTTGTGCTTTATCATAAGAACAAAGAAAGCCAACTACTAAAGTTTGAGTTTTATCATTTGAAACTATCATATCACGAGCTAAGACAAATTGATTTGAATCAAAGTCTATAAGTCTGTAGACATAGCCGGAAAAATGAACTTTTAGTCCAACATAATTATCAACATTATTTGTAACAGTTTGCAAAATATCAGTGTAATTTTGTGGAGTTATTTCAAATATTTCACTTGATTTTACTGCATCATCTACAGTGATTATTTCGGTATTTTTATTTTTAGACTTAGAGAATATTTTATATATAGCAATAGAAAAAATTATAAGTACAACTATTAATACTGTAATAAAAATTATTTTGGCAAGCCTTGAACCATTTAATTTAAAATTGTATACGAACATAATATCACGTTCCTTTTTGCATAATTTTATAATAGTCTCTTCAATGAAATTTAAGTTATTATTATCATTGAATTTGACTAGTAACAAATTATGCAAAAAATTGAAATAATATTCCAAAAAAACTTGCTAAATAATTATTTTAGTGATATAGTATGTGTGAAAAATTACTTGAAAAATAACGTTAGATGAGAGGATGAAAAACATGAAATTATTTAAAACATATAGTGAAAGAGAAGTTAAAAAAGTAATGCCAATAGTTAAGCAAATAAATGACTTAGAACCAGAAATGTCAAAACTTTCAGATGCTGAACTTACAGGCAAAACAGAAAAATTTAAAGAAGAATTAAAAAATGGAAAAACTTTAGATGATATTTTACCAGAAGCATTTGCAGTTGTTCGTGAAGCATCAAAAAGAGTACTTGGAATGAGACATTTTGATGTTCAATTGATAGGTGGAATTATACTTCATCAAGGAAGAATTGCAGAAATGAAGACAGGTGAGGGTAAAACACTTGTTGCGACACTTCCAGTTTATTTAAATGCTCTAGAGGGAAAAGGTGTACATGTTATAACAGTAAATGATTACCTAGCTAAACGTGATAGCGAATGGATGGGAAAATTATATAAATTTTTAGGATTATCAGTAGGATTAGTTTTGCCAGGTCTTGAACCAGCTCAAAAGCAAAAAGCATATGCAGCTGATATCACATATGGTACAAATAATGAATTTGGATTTGATTATCTAAGAGATAATATGGTAATTTACAAAAATCAATTAGTTCAAAGAGAACTTCATTATGCAATAGTAGATGAAATTGATAGTATTTTAATAGATGAGGCAAGAACACCACTTATTATATCTGGTAGAGCAAATGCATCATCAGATTTATATAAAAAAGCTGATAATTTTGTAAGAAAATTACAAGCAAAAGTTATAGTAGAAGAAGACGTAAAAGATTTAGAACAAGAAGAAGATAATGAAAAATACGATTATGTAGTAGATTTAAAAGCAAAATCTGCATCGCTAACTCAAAAAGGTATTGAAAAAGCAGAAAAAGAATTTGGACTTGAAAATTTCAATGATATAGAAAATTCTGAAATAGTTCATCATGTTCATCAAGCTCTTCGTGCACATGGTATAATGAAAAATGAAATAGATTATATCGTAAAAGATGGGCAAGTTTTAATTGTTGATGAATTTACAGGACGTATAATGTATGGAAGAAGATACAATGATGGACTTCATCAAGCAATTGAAGCAAAAGAAAAAGTAAAAATTGCTGATGAGTCAAAAACACTTGCTACAATAACATTCCAAAATTACTTCAGAATGTACAAAAAATTATCAGGAATGACAGGTACTGCTATGACAGAAGCAGAAGAATTCCAAGAAATATACAATTTAGATGTTGTAGCTATTCCTACAAATAAGCCAATGATTAGAAAAGATGAAAATGACGTAATATACAAAAACGAAAATGCTAAGTTTAATGCTATAGTTGAAAGTGTTAAAGCAAGCCATGCAAAAGGACAACCAGTATTGATAGGTACAGTTTCAGTTGAGAAATCTGAAGCATTAAGTAAAAGATTAAATAAAGCTGGTATAAAACATACAGTATTAAATGCCAAATACCATGAACAAGAAGCAGAAATAATTGCCCAAGCAGGAAAACTTGGAGCAGTTACAATTGCAACAAACATGGCTGGACGTGGTACAGATATTATGCTTGGTGGAAATAGTGAATTCCTAGCAAAAGAAGAAATGAAGAGAAATAAGGTTCCTGAAAATTTAATTGAGGAAGCAAACACATATTATGAAACAGATGACCAAGATATCTTAAGAGCAAGAGAACAATTTAAGAAATTAGAAGCAAAATATGAAGAAGAAATAAAAAAGGAAAAGGCAAAAGTTCTTGAAGCAGGTGGATTAAAAATTATAGGAACTGAAAGACACGAATCAAGAAGAATAGACAATCAGCTACGTGGACGTAGTGGACGTCAAGGAGATCCAGGAGAATCTAAGTTCTATATAGGACTAGATGATAATCTTATGAAAATCTTTGGTGGAAATAAAGTAACAGCGGTTTATAATGCATTAAAAGTCGATGAATCAATGCCTATTGAAGTTAGAATCCTAACAAAAGCTGTTGAAAATGCACAAAGAAAAGTTGAAGGAAGAAACTTCAGCATACGTAAAAATGTATTAAAATATGATGATGTAATGAATGTTCAAAGAGAAGAAATATATGGCCAAAGAAGACAGGTTTTAGATGGTCTTGATTTAAGCCAAGTTATTTCGAATTATATAGATTGGGTTGCTGAAACAACGGTAGAAACATTTAATGAATTTGATGAAAAAGGTATGTCTCATTTGAATGTAGAATCATTGACAGTAGAAATCCAAAATATCTTTGGAATAGATATGAGAGAATTCATAAAATCAAATAATAATGTTGAAAAAGTAACTGAAGAATTAAAAAAATTAGCACATGATAAATATAAAGAAAAAGAAGAAGAGATAGAAGCTGAACAATTAAGAGAAATTGAAAGAATTGTAATGCTTAAGGTTGTTGATCAAAAGTGGATGGAACATATAGATAGTATGGAAGATTTGAAAAATGGTATAGGTCTTCAAGGATATGGACAAAAAGATCCAGTTGTTCAATATAGAATTCAAGGTACAGAAATGTTCGATGCAATGATTGAGACTATTAAGGTTGATGTTGTAAAATTATTATTGAATTTACGTAAACAACAAGATTTAAGAAGATCTGAAACGGCTAAGATTACAAAAGCAGCTTTACAATCTATAAAAAGCGTAGATGGGGGTCAATCTACTATTGAAAGTGATGTTGATAGAACTGTTAGAAGAGATCAACCAAAAGTTGGAAGAAATGATCCTTGTCCATGTGGAAGTGGGAAGAAATATAAAAACTGTTGTGGTAGAAACAAGTAAAATGGGTAATTACAGAGGTTAGCAGATAATTATATTTTATATATTGTCAACGAATTGTCAACCTTAAAAACTGTATAATAAAATAATTAAAAGAGTTAGTATACATATGATATTGTGCTAACTCTTTTAATTATAATATTATAAATATAATATAAAAAAGAAGAGGTTTTCTATGATCAGTATTAGAAAAAGAGGACAAGTGTACCAATATTCATTTGAGATACCAAAGGTTGATGGAAAAAGGAAAAGAAAGAGCAAATCTGGATTCAAAACTAAAAAAGAAGCTATGAAAGTCGGAATTATAGAGTACAATAGCTATTTTAATAATGGTTTTAACACAAGAGATGAAAAAATATCATATAGTGATTATTTAGATTTATGGATTGAAGATTACAAACAAAATATGAAGTATAATACTGTACGAACATATAAAAGTATAATAGAAAAATATTTAAAACCTAATTTAGGGCAATATAGATTATCTGGAATAACAAGTTACCAATTAAATAACTTTATAACTGAATTATGCAATAAATATGATTATTCAAGAAATTATATAAGGAATATCTTAAAAGTGTTAAAAGTTTCTTTTTAGAGATGCAACAGATTTATATGGTTTTATTAATTATAATTCAACATTAACTATAAAAGTGCCAACTAAACATGTAAAAAAAAATCAAATAGATAAGCATCATTTATATAACCAAGAAGAAATAGACAAAATTCTGACAAGATTCAAGAAAAATGATGTATTTATATATGCTTTCTTAACAGCTTGCTATACAGGGATGAGAGCAGGTGAAGTATTTGCATTAACTTGGGATGACATAGATTTTGAAAACAAAACTATAAAAGTAAAACATAATGTTTATGCTAAAAACAAAGATAACAAAGGCAAACTATAAACAAGAAAAAATGTGGTACTGATTATTATAGCCACTATTTAGAAGAAGTAAGGGAAAATATTCTGGAACAGATAGTATTACATGGTGGAGCAGAAATAAGAGATGTTGCAGATTTGCTTGGTCATAGTAAGATAGAAACTACTGAAATTTATTATATATCAAGTACAGAAGAAACGAGAAGAAAAACAAATGAATTTTTAGAAAGAACAATTCAATCAGATGTTATAAAGAAGATTATAAATTTTAAGTAATTTCTACAAAAAGATTGAATCTTTTATATATGTGTGATACAATACAAATGTTCGTAAAAAGGAGGCGTTCTTAATGGGAAATACAAATGGAGATATTATAATATATCAAACAGATGATGGATTGACAAAAATAGATGTTAGAGTCGAAAATGAAACGGTATGGTTATCACAACAACAAATGGCAGAATTATTTGGCTCATCAAGAACAAATATCATAGAACATATAAATAATATTTATGCAGAAGAAGAATTAGATAAAGAATCAACTTGTCAAAATTTCCGACAGGTTCGAAAAGAAGGAAATAGAAACGTTACGAGAGAAATTCCTTTTTATAATTTAGATATGATAATTTCTTTAGGATATAGAATAAAATCTAAAATTGCTACTAACTTTAGAAAATGGGCAACAGAAAGATTAAAAGAGTATATGATTAAAGGGTTTACTATGGATGATGAAAGACTTAAAGGAAATGGTGGAGGTAACTATTGGAAAGAGTTACTTGCAAGAATTAAGGATATTAGATCATCAGAAAAAGTAATGTATAGACAAGTTCTTGATTTATATGCAACAGCAGTAGATTACAATCCAAAAGATGAAAAATCGATTGAATTTTTTAAAATTGTCCAAAACAAATTACATTATGCTACGCATGGACATACTGCTTCAGAAGTAATCTATGAAAGAGTTGATGCTGAAAAGCCTTTTATGGGATTAACAACATTTAAAGGAGATATACCAGTATTACAAGATATTGTAATTGCTAAAAATTATTTAAACGAAGAAGAGCTAAAAGTTTTAAATAATTTAGTATCAGGATATTTTGATTTTGCAGAAATACAAGCAATAAGGCATAACCCAATGTATATGGAAGATTATATTAGACAGTTAGACATGATACTTTCTTCTGCAGGTGGAAAAGTGTTAATTGGTGCAGGTAGTGTTAGTCATAATCAAGCTATAAAGAAGGCAAAATCGGAATATAAAAAATATCAAGTTAAAACTATAAGCCCTGTTGAAGAGGAATATTTTAAATCTTTTAAAGAAATAAATAGTAAGATTGCAAAGAAAGATAAAAAATAAGTATATAGTAGTTAAAGGTGGATATAGATGGATGAAAGAAAAAATCAAATAATACAAGGATTTAATGAAGTTTATAATAAAATCAATGTTATTAGAACATATATAAATATTTTTAATATATATGAGGAAAAGTTAAAAAAAAAGAATTTAAGAGATTAGATATATATATGTCAGATGAAGATTATAATAGCAAGTTAGCAAGAATAAAAACCATCAATTTAATTGAATTAGATAAAACAATTAAAGATCATATAGAAAATTTTAAAAATATAAACAATCTAAATGATACTAGTGAGCAGTATGCTACATTTATAATAAATGAATTAACCAATTATGATTGGGATTCTATGTCATATATTTCTAAATATATTATACAAAAAATTATGCATTTTGAGAATAAAATCTTAAAAGATAATGAAAATATATATACGAAAGAAGATAATGAATGTGTTCAATATTTATATTATATGATAAACGAGTACTGTTTAAATACTTAAAAATTATATACGATAAGACTACTTCACTTGAAATTTTAAAAAAGTAAGTAGCATAAAAATAATATAGTTATGATTGGAGCTAACGGTTCAGGAAAAAGCACTTTGGCAAGGACACTAAAAAGGAAAAATAGATAATAACATTACTATAATACCAGCTCAACATCTATTAGTTGTTAATAAATTTAACTCTATACCAATAAAGGAGAATATGATTGAAAAAGTAAACCAATATCAGCAAAAAAAATAAGCTCGGAAGCGATGATAATATAGTTAGTTTATTAAGTAGTGATTTTGAAGAACTAATAAAGGCATTACTTATAGAAAAAAGTGAGGTATCATTAAAATATTATGATACTGACCAAAAGGAAAAATCTGTACTGAACAAAGTAATTGATATATGGAATGAACTGCTAAAACATAGAAAAATAATTAATCCAACTTGTTATAATTTACAAGTAGAAACATTAGACAAAAAATCTACGATTTTAATTTATTAAGTGATGGAGAAAAAGCAATATTTTACTATATAGCACATGTTTTATTAGCAAAAAAAAAAAGAGAGTTATATTATAATAGATGAACCAGAGAATCATATTAATTTATCAATATGTAGTAGATTATGGAATAGATTAGAGACCGAAAGACAAGACTGTAAATTTATATATTTAACACATAACATTGATTTTGCAATTAGCAGAAGCTATTCTACATTGATTTGGAATCAAGAGTTTATTCCACCATCTAATTGGAAATTTGAAATCATTGAAAATAATTTTAACTTACCAGATAAACTTCTAATGGAATTGCTAGGAAGTAGAAATGATATCATTTTTTGTGAAGGAAATGATAAAACGAGTTATGATTTTAAATTATATACTATTTTATTTCCGGAATATACAGTGATTCCAGTAGGAGGACATTTAAATGTAATAAATTATTGTAAAGCTTATAATAGTAAAAACCAAATACTAAAAAATAAAGCTATTGGAATTATAGATGGAGATTGCCATGAAGAAGCACAAATTAATAAATGGAACAAAGACGGAATTTATACTTTAAAGATAAATGAAATAGAAAATTTATTATGTGATAATTTAATATTAGAAAAAGTTAAAATTAGATTTGCTTTAGAAGATGAGCAAATAAAAAAATTCAAAGAATTAGTATTACTTAGACTAAATGCAAGAAAGTCAAAGCAAGCGACATGGTTTGTAAAAACAAAAATCAATAATATGATTAAAAATAATTTTTTGAAAGAAGACGAAGATATTACAAAACTTAAAAGTGAATTAGATGAAATTTGTAAAAAGGATTATATAGATCAAATTTATAATAATAGAATTAAAGAAATAGATGATATTATTACTGAAAATGATTATGAAAAGGCTATTAAAATAATTGATGATAAACAGAATTTACTAGAATTAGCTGATAGCGAACTAGAAAGGAATTATAGTGGAAAAATATTTAAGCTAATTATGCAAGATAGTGAATTACAAACAAAAATAAAAGATAAATATTTTAAGGATATAATAACGCCAATTTGTTGCCACAATATAAGAAAAGATAATTAGAATAATACAATAAATACTATATGTACTTTTTTATAAAGATTCTTAAAATCAAGAAACACTAATAGTAAGGTTTTGAGAGGTTTATAAAGTAAACATAAATATGAAAATATAATGATTTGTTTGAAAAATGTTTTCAAAAGTTTATAAAAATCTTTAAAACGCTTAAAAATAAAGAGATGTTATCGTTATAAAATTAAAATAGCAAGGGCCTACGAAAAAAGTTGACATAAAATGCATTGACAAATATTACAATATATGCTAAAATAAAAAACATATTTAAGAGTATATCTAAAAATGAGAATTTGAGCGATATAGGATAACCTGTAATAGATGGTTGTTTACACGTTGTATAGATTTCTATAGTCTTGCAAAGGAGTCTTAAGGATTTCTTTTGCAAGACTTTTTATTTTAAAAAAATTAATTTTAGGGAGTGATAATAATGATAATAGAAAGTAAAAGATTAATATTAAGAAATTGGAAAGATTCAGATATTCAAGATTTAGTTGAAGGATTAAATAATATAAATGTATCAAAATGGATGGTTTCTGTTCCTTTCCCATATACAGAGAAAGATGCTAAAAATTTTATAGAATATGCAAAACAACAAGATGAAAACTACAAAATTTCTCTAGCAATTGTATTAAAAGAAAAAAACAAAGTAATAGGTGGAACAGAAATTAGAAATATAGATAAAAGAAATGGTACAGCAGGTGGAGGTATATGGCTTAATGAAAAATATCAAAAAAATGGATATGGAACTGAAGCATTTTGTATAAGAAATAGATATATTTTTAATGTATTAAATTTAAGAAGAATTGAAAATGGATACTTTAAAGATAATGAAAAATCACATAAAATGCAATTAAAACTAGGATATAAAGATGAGGGAATAAAAAGAAAGAAATTTTTATGTATGGCAACAAATAAATATGTAGATGAATGTATAACTGGATTATTAAAAGAAGAATTTATAGATATTTATAAATAAAAGAAGATGAGGTAAATGAGTAGAATTATAATTAGAAATGTAGAATTGAAAGATTTGGAATGAAGGGAGAATAATATAATATGAAATATTTTAAGAAATTAGTAGGAGATATAATATATCTTGCACCAAAAGGCTCATCGGAAGAAGAAATAAAAAAATTTACGGAATGGATGAACGATTTTCAAGTAACGGATTATACAGGAAGAACTAGTCAAATAACAACTTATGATGAAGAAAAACAATATTTAGAAAATGCAGCAAGAGATGCTAGTAATAGAATTTTTAATATAGTAGAAATAGAAACAGATAAATTAATAGGAACAGTTGGTTTAGAACATTTTAATTGGATTGAAAGAAGTGCAGTTTTAGGTATTTTTATAGGAGAAAAAAGATTTTAGAAGTAATGGATATGGAACAGAAGCAATTAAAATGATATTAGAATATGGATTTAAATATCTAAATCTTCATAGCATAAGATTGGATTTGCTATCAATTAATGAAAGAGCTCATAAATGTTATTTAAAATGTGGATTTAAAGATACAGGAGTAAGTAGAGAGCAGATATTTTTAAATGGAAAATATTATGATAAATTACATATGGACATACTTGAAAATGAGTTTGAGGGAGATTATATTAGAAATAAAAATTATAGTAAAGGAACAGAGATGAGCTTAACAGTAGATCCAAATAAAGATAAAATTTGATGGGGCAAATTTTAAGTTTCATTCTACAATATTTCAAGATATTAAAAATGATGATAAACTAGAAGTAATATATGAAAAATAAATATAAAGAAGTGAAATTTATGAAAAATATATTAATTAGAAATGTAAAATATTAAATACCAACATAAAAAAGAAAAGAGGAGGAAGATATATGCCAAAATTTATACAGATAATTGGACCACAAGCAGTTGGAAAAATGACTGTAGGTCAAGAATTAGCAAAAATCACAGGTTATAAATTGTTATATAATCATATGACTATAGAGATGGTTAGATTAATATTTGATTATGATAAAGAAGCTTTTAGGAGGATGAATAGTATAATCAGATATGAAATATTTAAAGAATTCTCAAAAAGTAATGAAAAAGGTATAATTTTTACAGGTTGTTTTGATTTTGAAAATAATTTTAAAAAAGAAAAAGAAGAAACAGATAAATGGATGAGTTTATTTGAAGAAGCTTACACTGTTGAATTAGAAACTACATTAGAAGAAAGATTACGTAGAAATAAAACAGAAAATAGATTAGAACATAAAGCATCAAAAAAAAGAGATTTAGAATGGAGTGAAAATGATATATATAGATCTCTAAAAAAAAACATAGATTAAATTCTAAACCGGGTGAAGGAGAAAAAATATTTGAAAATTTTTATAAAATAGATAATACAAATATTTTAGCAGAAGATGTAGCTAAGATGATAAAAAAGAAAAATTTGATTTATAATGAGGTATAATTAATAATGAATTTTAAAAGATATGAAGATGTAAATATATTCTGGAAAGATACAAGAGATTTATTAGAAAAAAGAAGAGTGGTATAATACTTTATTAATAGGAAATTGTAATGAAGCAATTGAAAAAGGAAATATTGATATGTTTCTTGCTACAGTTACAAATAATGATAAAATTGAGCTTATAATGTTATATAGAAAACCATGGAAATTGCTATTATATTCTCCAACGCATAATTATTCTGATGAAATATTAAAATTCGCTGCTGAAAATATTTATAAATATGATAAAGAATTACTGGGAGTTAATTCTGATAAAAATGGAGCAAATAAATTTGCTAAATATTATTCTGAATTAGGGAAAATGGATTATGTAATAGAAAGAGGCCTTAGAATCTTGTTGTTAGAAAATATAAAAGAACGGTAATTTATTAAAAAATGTTAAATATAGAAAAGCAGTTTTAAATGATAAATTAGTATTGAAAAAAATTACATAAAAGAATTTATGATAGAAGCATTACATGAAGAATGTGATGATGAAAAAGCGGATGGTCTAATATGTTTTTTTATTTGGCTTTAATTTTTCCTTCTTTATATATTTATAAAAATTTGAATATGTTCCAATTTCTTCTTCACTTTTAAAATATTGATATGTACCACTTATTGTCGCTCCTGGTAATTCCAATTTGTTTTTTATATCCTCTTTGTATTTATCTAATTTTGATGTTTTATCTCTTGTTAAATTTTCTTTACTATATCCATTATTATATTTTTGCACTGTTCGTCTATCACATCCATATAGCCTTGAAAGTTCTGAATAATTTGGTTTAATATTTAATGTTTTCAATACCAACAACTCCTGTCTTAATTTTAATATATTATATTATTTTTTTCATCTATGTTATATGATATAAAAAATGATAAAAATAATAATGATAAAAGTTTTGCTAAAGTCCGTCTCAACTGGTACCCAGGTCACATGGCTAAGACCAAAAGGCAGATAGAAGAGGATTTAAAATTAATAGATGTGGTAATAGAAATACTAGATGCAAGAATACCAGAAGCATCTAGAAATCCAGATATAAGAAAATTAACAGAAGGCAAGAAAAAAATAATATTATTAAATAAAGTAGATTTAGCAGACGAAAAAAAGAAAGCAATATATGGATAAAAAAAATTCAAAGAAAGCAATAAGAGGCTCTAATTGTAGATTGCAATACAGGTAAAGGTATAGATAATGTTATAAAAGCCGTTCAAGAAATAATGAAAGAAGAGTTAGATAAATACGCTCAAAAAGGAAGAATAGGAAGAAAAATAAGAGTAATGGTACTTCGGAATACCAAATGTAGGAAAATCATCATTTATAAATAGAATTGCAAAAAAAATAATAGACTAGAAGTAGGGAATAAACCTGGAGTTACAAAGAAGAAACAATGGATAAGAGTTAATGAAAAAATAGAACTTTTAGATACGCCAGGTGTTTTATGGCCAAAATTCGAAGATCAAAAGACAGCATTAAATTTATCATATACAGGAACAATTAAAGATGATGTATTAGAGCAAACAGAAATAGCATACCAACTTTTAAAATTTCTACTAGAAAATTACAGAAAAAGTGTGGAAGAAAGATATAAGTTGACTGAAGAATATATAGAAAAAATATTAAATCAAGATCAACTAGAAAATTTCAATATTTATGAAATTATGATAGAGATAGGAAAAAAGAAGAGGCGCTATTATGTCTGGAGGGAATGTAGATGATGAAAAAACAGCTAGATTAATATTAGATGATTTCAGAAGCGGAAAATTAGGAAGAATAACATTAGAAAAGGCAAATTAAAATTAGTTAAAAATAAATAATGGAAAGGGTATTAAATTGAATATAGAAGATTTTATAAAAATAGAAAAAAGACGAAACAGAAATAAACCAGATGTCGCCACTTGTATGGGCATATGTAGGAGATAGCGTATATGAGCTATACATAAGAACTCATTTAGTTGATACTACAAAACTTAATCCACATAAATTACATATCGAGGCAATAAAATATGTAAAAGCTGGAGCTCAATGTAATATTTTATCAAAAATAAAGGAAAACCTTACAGATGAAGAAAAAGATATAGTAAGACGTGGTAGAAATACTCAAAACCATCATTTACCTAAAAATTCAAATGTTCAAGAATATATGTATGCAACGGCATTTGAAGCACTAATAGGATATTTGTATTTAACAAAAAAATATGAAAGAGTAAAAGAATTGATAGAAATGGCAATATGTCAATAGAAAATTAATTAAATTTGCCGAATTTTTTATATGTTTGTATTGACAAAATAAAAAAATGGGTATATTATATATAACATAAAAAGCAATGAAGATGCAAAGACGCTAAAGGTTACTTTTAGAGAAAAAGGGTCACCGGCTGTAAGCCCTTTAAGCAAACATAGCAGTTCGAAACACATTGGAGCTTAAATTAAAAGAGGAAAGTTTAAAATAAAGGTATACTTTCAAGATAGGGTGGTACCGCGGATATATATTCGTCCCTGCAGTTTTGCAGAGGGCGTTTTTCTTTTGCAAAAATCTAAAAATATCTAATAAAAACTTAAAATATAAAATTATTAGGAAAAAGTATAAAAATGAAAGGAGAAAATTTTATGAACGAGTACAGAACTCATAGGTGTGATGAAATCACATTAGAAGACGTAGGCAAAAAAGTTAGAATAGCCGGATTTGTAGAAACAATAAGAGATTTAGGAGGAGTTGTTTTCTTAGATATAAGAGATATGTACGGAATTACACAAGTTGTAACATCAGCGGAATCAGAGGACGTAGATTTTGCATCACATATTCCTATCGAATCATCAGTTACAGTTTATGGAACTGTAAGAAAAAGATCAGAAGATACAGTAAACCCTAAATTAAAAACAGGGTTAGTTGAAATCTTTATAGAAGAAATAAAAATTTTAGGAAAGAGAACAAAAAATCTTCCATTTGAAGTAAATACAAATCAAGAAATAAGAGAAGATTTAAGATTACAATACAGATTTTTAGATTTAAGAAATGAAAAATTAAAAAATAATTTAATATTAAGAGCAAAAGTTTTACAATTTTTAAGAAGTCAGATGATAGAACAAGGATTCTTAGAAGTACAAACACCAATTCTTACATCATCATCACCAGAAGGGGCAGAGATTACCTTGTACCAAGTAGATTACATGCTGGAAAGTTTTATGCACTTCCACAAGCACCACAACAATTTAAGCAACTTTTAATGGTATCAGGAATTGATAAATATTTTCAAATTGCACCATGTTTTAGAGATGAAGACGCAAGAGCCGATAGAGCTCCAGGAGAATTTTATCAATTAGATGTAGAAATGGCATTTAGCACACAAGAAGACGTATTTAATGTAATTGAACCTGTAATGTATAATACATTTAAAAAGTTCTCAAATAAAAAAATAGCCAATTATCCATTCCCACGAATTTCTTACAGGGATGCAATGCTTAAATATGGTTCAGATAAACCAGATTTAAGAAATCCTTTATATATAATTGATTTATCAGAATTCTTTAATCAATGTACATTTAAACCATTTATGAATACAACAGTAAGGGCAATAAAAGTAAAAGGGCATTTATCAAAAGGATTCCATGAAAAAATGTTGGATTATGCAAAATCAATTGGAATGGGAGGCCTTGGATATTTAGAAGTTCAAGAAGATTTAAGCTTTAAAGGACCAATCGATAAATTTATACCTGAAAATTTAAAGAAAGAATTATTAAAATTAGCAGATTTAGAAAAAGAAGATACAATTTTCTTTATAGCAGATAATAAAACAAGAGCAGCAGAGCTTGCTGGACAAATAAGAATGGAACTTGGAAGAAGACTTAATTTAATAGACGAAGATGTATTTCAATTCTGTTGGATAGTAGATTTTCCAATGTTTGAATTAGACGAACACGGAGATTTACAATTTAGTCATAATCCATTCTCAATGCCACAAGGAGGATTAGAAGCTTTAGAAAATCAAGATCCGTTAGAAATCTTAGCATATCAATATGATATAGTATGTAACGGAATAGAACTTTCATCAGGAGCTGTAAGAAATCATGATATAAATATAATGTTAAAAGCTTTTTCTATGGCTGGATATACAGAAGAACAAGTTAAAACAAAATTTGGAGCATTATTTACAGCATTCCAATTTGGTGCACCACCACATGCAGGTGTAGCACCTGGAATTGATAGAATGCTTATGCTTTTGACAGAATCAGAAACAATAAGAGAAGTAATAGCATTCCCATTAAATAGCAAAGCCCAAGACTTAATGATGGGTGCACCAGGAAATGTGACAAGAGAACAATTAAGAGATGTTCATATAGAAGTTATAGAGAAAAAATAGAAATTTTAGATAAAAAAGGAGGATTTAAAATATGAAAGTAAGTAAAGAAGAAATCTTACACATAGCAAATCTTGCACAATTAAGTTTAAAAGATGACGAGGTAGATAAGTATATAGAAAATCTAGAAGACATTCTAAATTTTGCAGAAGTAGTAAACAATGCACCAGTAGAAGATTTAGACATAACAATAGGAGCAAACGAATCTAAAAATGTCTTTAGAAAAGACGAAATAAAAATATTTGAAGATAATGCTTCATTATTACAAAATGCAATTGATCCAGAACAAAATATGTTTAAACTACCAAAGGTTATAAATTAAATGAATTGTTTTAGAGTTGGTGAAAATATCTATTGCTAAAAATTAAATCATTTACTCTAAAATATCTAGATATATATTTATCAAAAGGAGGAAAAATTATGGATATAACAAATTTAACTGTTCATGAATTAAAAGAAAAATTAGCTAGTAAAGAACTTACTATAACAGAGATTAATAAAGCTTATATAGACAGAATTAATGAAAAAGAAAAAGATGTTCAAGCGTTTGTTACCGAGTTAACAGATGATGCTATGGTTAAAGCCAAAGATATAGAAGACAGAGTAAATAAAGGAGAAGTTAAAGGAGAATTCGCAGGAATTCCAATAGGAATTAAGGATAATATTTGCACAAAAGGTGTAAAAACAACATGTTCTTCAAAAATGCTTGAAAATTTCATTTCGCCTTACGATGCTACTGTAATGGATAAATTAAATAGTGAAAATATGATTAATTTAGGAAAATTAAACATGGATGAATTTGCTATGGGAGGTTCAACAGAAACATCATATTTCAAAAAAACAAAAAATCCATGGAATTTAAATAAAGTACCAGGAGGATCATCAGGAGGATCTGCTGCAGCTGTTGCAAGTAATATGGTACCTTGGGCACTAGGATCTGATACAGGTGGATCAATTAGACAACCCTCAGCATTCTGTGGAGTTGTTGGATTAAAACCAACATATGGATTGGTTTCAAGATATGGATTAGTTGCATTTGCATCAAGTTTAGATCAAATAGGACCTATTACAAAAGATGTAAGAGATAGTGCAATGCTTTTAAATATAATTACAGGACATGACGAAAAGGATACAACATCAGTAGATAGACCCAAAAAAGATTATGTAAAATCACTTAATGGTAGTGTAAAAGGACTTAAAATAGGTGTGCCAAAGGAGTTTTTTGCAGAAGGTATAAATGAAGAAGTTAAAGCAAAGTTACAAGATGCAATAGAAAAATACAAAGAATTAGGCGCAGAAGTTGAAGAATTTTCACTTGATGTTGCAAAATATTCTTTGGCTGCTTATTATATAATAGCTTGTGCAGAGGCAAGTTCGAACTTAGGTAGATTTGATGGAATAAGATACACTTATAGAACACCGGAATTTAAAAATTTAAAGGAAATCTATAAAAAATCAAGAAGTGAAGGGTTTGGTCCAGAGGTAAAAAGAAGAATTATACTAGGAACATATGTATTATCTTCAGGATATTATGATGCATACTATAAAAAGGCTCAAAAAGTTCGTACACTTGTATCAAGAGAATTTTCGAAAGCATTTGAAAAATATGATGTAATACTTACACCAACATCACCAACAGTAGCATTTGATATTGGATCAAAATCAAGTAATCCATTAGAAATGTATTTGGCTGATATATGTACAGTTTCAGTAAATATTGCAGGACTTCCAGGAATTTCAATTCCATGCGGTGTAGATAAAGAAAATATGCCAGTAGGTATGCAGTTAATAGGAAATAAATTCCAAGAAGAGACTATTTTAAATGCTGCATATACATTTGAACAAGCAATTAAATTTAGAGATAATTATAAACCTTTATTTAAGTAATTTATGACAGTAGATATAGCTTAAATATAAGAAAATTTGAAATTATTATAAAATTATTTTTAGTTATATTTAAATAGAAAGGAGAAGATAGTAATGTCAAGAAACGATTATGAAGTAGTAATGGGACTAGAAGTTCACGCAGAACTTGCAACAAAAACAAAGATATTTTGTTCATGTCCAACAGAATTTGGAGGAGCTCCGAATACACATACATGCCCAATATGTATGGCAATGCCAGGAACACTACCTGTATTAAATGAGAAAGTTGTAGAATATGCAGTAAAAGCAGGACTTGCAACGAATTGTCAAATATCAAGAGATAGTAAAAATGATAGAAAAAATTATTTCTATCCAGATTTACCAAAAGCATATCAAATATCTCAATTCGATAAACCATTATGTTTTGAGGGATATATAGAAATCGAAACAGATGAAGGTAAAAAGAAAATAAGATTAGAAAGAATTCATATAGAAGAAGATGCAGGAAAATTAAATCATGATGAATTTGGAGGGGGAACACTTGTAGATTTAAATAGAGCAGGAGTACCACTAATAGAAATAGTTTCTAAGCCGGATTTAAGAAGTGCAGATGAAGTAGACAAGTATTTGAAAAAATTAAAATCAATACTTGAATATATAGAAGTGTCTGATTGTAAAATGCAAGAAGGGTCTTTGAGGGCAGATGTAAATGTATCAGTACGTAAAAAAGGTGATGATAAATTAGGAACTCGTACAGAAATGAAAAATATGAACTCTTTTAGAAGTATTACAAGAGCTATTGAATATGAAGTAGAAAGACAAATAGATGTAATAGAAGCTGGAGGAAAAGTAGAACAAGAAACTTTAAGATGGGATGATGTATCTGGAAAAACATTTTCAATGAGAGATAAAGAAGATGCACAAGATTACAGATATTTTCCTGATCCAGATTTAGTAGCAATTAAATTATCAGAAGAATATATTGAAAATATAAAAGAAAATTTACCAGAACTTCCAGAATCAAGACATGAAAGATACTTAAATGAATATAAAATGTCAGAAAAAGATGCAAATATTATAGTATCTTCAAAATTCCTATCAGATTTATTTGAAGAAGCAAGTAAAATTTGCAATAATCCAAAATCAGTATGTAACTGGATAATTTCAGATATATCAAGAATACTAAACGAGAAAGAAATTGATCCAAATGAAATTCCATTTAGCGGAAAAATGCTTGCAGAACTTGTAGAATTAATAGATAAAGGAACAATAAGTTCGAGCATTGGTAAAAAAGTATTGGAAGAATTATTTGAAAGTCCTAAATCACCAGAAGAAATCGTAAAAGAAAAAGGATGGATTCAAATCTCTGATGAGGGAGAAATAAAAAAAGTTGTAATAGATATAATCGAAGCAAACCCTAATTCAGTTGCGGATTATAAAGGAGGAAAGGAAAAAGCCTTAGGATTTTTAGTTGGTCAAGCTATGAAACAAACTAAAGGAAAAGCAAATCCTCAATTATTAAATAAGCTATTTAAAGAGGAATTAAGTAAATAAAAAAGAAAAAAGTCTGACAATAAATGTTAGACTTTTTCTTTTAGAAGTTGGAACCCATAGCATAGAATTATTTCTTTGATTTCAATGTCTTGACTAATGTTCTTGAACGAGAAAGTGAATCTTCCAACTGACAAATTATATTGTACTGTTGTGAGATTTTTTCGTCCTTTAATTTAAGTTGAGTTTCCCTTTGTTGTAACAATTTGATTAGTTTTGATTTTTCTTTAGTAAGTTCTTCATTTTTATTATTAAGTTTTAAAGCTGATCTTGAAGTAAGCTTAATAAAATAATAAAAACCTATTAAAGAACAAATTGAAAAACCCACTAAGGGAATAATATTCAAGTACAACTCTGGAAGACACAATATGCCAAATATATGGCATATTATAACCAAAAACGATACGGTAAATGCAAGAAAAAAAATTTTACCTAGAAAATAAATTTTTCTTAATTCTTTGATATTTTTCTTGCTTTGTTGGGGTTCCTCAGCGAATGTTCCTGTTTTTCCTTTGGTCGATTGCTTTGTTGCTACAGTTTGTTTCATACTTTTTGGCCTCCTTAAGCCTGTTTTACGTCCATTATACACAAAATAGACGGATATGAATATTTATACAACTTTATTATACCAAAATATAAGAAAAAAGTCAACAATTTTCATAAATTAGTATGAGTTTTTCTTGCTGGGGAATCCCCTAGATTTCAATATTTTTAAGCACTAAGCTATAATTTGATTTAAAAATTCTCGATTTAAACTACATTTAGTTTACTACATTAATTATTTAAAATCAACCTTAATAAGCCAAAAATACTATAATTTTTTTGACTTTTAGTTTAATTTCTTAACATTAATTCACTACATTTTTTACCGTTTAACAAGTCTATTATAAACTTTTTAGTCCCTCCAACAAAGTTGTCTGCTATCTTATATTTTCCTGCATATACAAGCTCATTATATTTAATTTTCCTTACTTTTACTGGTTCGGATATTCTTTGTGATAGTTCTTCTAATATTTCTTCTTTAGCTTTGTTTGTAATAACTTCTGTTAGCGTTCCATTCATTTTGTTCATTATTACTTTCAACATTGCTTCAGCACCTTCTAGGCTCCAACTTGTTCTGTTTTTCTTCATTCTGTCTCTACATACACAGTACATTTGGCTTTCCTCTGAACCTAGAGAGGGAAGTGTTTCTTTATATTTTTCTAATTGTTCTTCCTTGTATCCTAATTTATATTGATACCTCAATAATCCTCCTTGATTATTCCTTAAATATTCTTCTAACTCAGTTACTTTCTCTAATTCAGCTATTTTCTTGTCTGTTTCTAATTCAACTTTGTAGTTAAATATTAAACTAAATATGTCTTCTGCTTGCTCTGTGTATACGATTTCCTGCATCTTCTTTAAGTATTCTTCATCGCTTACCGCCATATATATTTTCTTTTGAATATGAGCCATATCTAACTGGAATAGCTCTTTTGCTCCTTCAACTATACTTCCTGTCCAATCAGCTCCATCTCCATTTATTACTACATTTTTTATCTCATGTTCTTTGTAGGTTGTTCCTATTGTAGTATCTTCGATTCTTTTTAATTGGCTCGCTTTTGATGCTGTTCCTATTATTATTTTGTTTTTTAATTTATAGTCATTTGTGTATCTTGGCTCTTTTCCTTCATGGATTACAGCGATTTTTAGTTCAATTCCGTTTTTTTTTTCTTTTTATTTTTCTTCTTTTTAAAATGTTTTACTTTAAATTTCTTTTTTCCTTTATGTTTCTTTGATTTCTGTTTCTTAACATAGATTCCATCATGCTCACAGAACACATATTGAGCCTCTTTTGAACCTTCAATTTTTCCTTGTTCATATAGTTTTATTTTTTCTTCTTCTAATTTTTTTATTTTCCTCCCTAAAGCTAAAACTATATTTCTTACAGCAGTATAGGAGATATAGCTATCTGTATCTTCTGATATTGTTTTTGCTGTTTCTCTATATGATTTCTTCGTTATTTCTCTTGTTATCATTTCTACTACACTTTGTGAGTATTCTCCAAACTCGTTTATTTCAAGTAATTCATCTAAAAGATATACATATTTTTTTGTCCCATTTATTACCATTTCATATCTTCTTCTAGCTATAGGTATTTCTCCTAATCTACTTTTTATTGTTGTTGCTTGAAAGTCTTTTGGCTTAAAGAGTTCTGTATCTCTATGATCTTTTATTAGCTTATCTATCATTCTTAATTCATCTTGTATCAGCTTTCTTCCTAATTCCATCATTTTTTTATAAATATTTTCTTCTAAACTATTGAAATTCACTTTCTCATTTGATATCATTTTCATAAACAAAAGCACCTCATTTATAATTTTTTTTCGCAATTCAAATTATATAATTAGTGCTTTTGTTTTTCTATATTTATTTAAAATTTTTTTTATTTTTTCCCCAGAAAATTTAACTCATAAATGCTGAAGCATAAAAATTAAATGTAAGTTTTCGTTTTTTAAGTTTTGGGATTATTATTTTTTTCATTATTAGGTTTAGATGCTTTATTATTTTTTTTTTGTTTTTTCGTTTAAAGTGATCGTATATTGTTGATATAATGACTAAGGTTAATGCTCCAACGATAAAAACTAAAAAAATTAAAATATCGTCAATAATCCAACCACCAAATGTAGAAAACCAGGAAGACAAAATGGAGTGATGTTTTATTGCAACAAATAATATATACCCCAAAATTGTTATGCAAAAGAATAAGCATAACTTTTTTAAAACATTCCGGCCCAAAATAAAGGCCTCCTTTCTGTGTAAAATATAAATATATTTAATATATAATAGCACAAAATAAAAGAAAAAGCAATATTTCTTAAAAAATATGTTAAGTAATTTTAGAGTATGCAATTATATAAAAATTTATAAAAGGGAGAAAAAATATGCAATGGACAGATGAACAAAAAAATGCTATTTATTTAAAAGACAATAATATACTAGTAGCTGCAGCAGCAGGCAGTGGAAAAACGGCTGTATTAGTAGAAAGAATAATAAATAAAATAGTTAATGAAAATATAGATATAGACAAACTTTTAGTTGTTACATTTACAAATGCAGCAGCTTCAGAAATGAGAGAAAGAATATTAAAAGCTATATATAAAAAGCAAGATGAAAGTGAAAAACAAGAAGATGTAGAAAATCTTCAAAAACAAATAAATTTACTTAATAAAGCCAGTATATGCACAATAGATTCTTTTTGCCTTGATATAATCAGGAATAATTTTTATGAATTAAATATAACACCTAATTTTAGAATAGCAGATACAGCTGAAACAGAACTTTTAAAACAAGAAACACTAGAAGAATTATTTGAAAAAAAATATGAAGAAAAAAACGAAGATTTTCAAAAATTAATAAAGACTTATACAAGTTATAGGGATGATACACCACTTAAAGAATTGATTTTGAAAATTTATACATATATTGAGTCAAGTCCATTTCCAGAAGAATGGTTAGAAGAAAAAATAGAAATGTTTAATATTGAAAATGTTAATATGGATTTTGCAAAAACAAAATGGGGCGAAATTTTGCTTAAAGATGTAAATGATGAATTAATTGATTCAATTGCAGCATTAAACACCCAAATGAATAGACTATCAGTTGAAAAGGACTTAGAAAAATTTGTATTATTGATAAAACAGGATATTTCTCAACTCGAATTGTTAAAATCAAATTTAGATTCATGGGATAAATCTTTTAGTTTAGCAAATTCAATAGAATTTGGAAGGTGGCCATCTAACAAAATATTATCAGAAGCAAAAGAAAAGGCTAAAAAAGTTCGAGATGAAGTAAAAAACAAATTAAAGAAAAAAATCGATAAAATCTTTATTTCAAATTCAAACGAAGCATGTCAAGATATAGTTGATATGTATAATGTTTTAAGAAAACTAAAAAACGTCATAATAGAGTTTGACAAAGAATTTTTTAAGAAAAAGCAACAAAAAAATATATTAGATTTTACAGACATAGAACATCTAGCATTAAAAATTCTTATAAATAAAGAAGGAGAAAAAATCATAAAAACAGATGTTGCTAAAAGATATGAAGAAAAATTTACAGAAATAGCAATAGATGAATATCAAGACAGCAATCTTGTTCAAGAATATATTTTAACAGCTGTATCAAATGGAAAAAATATTTTTATGGTTGGAGATGTAAAACAAAGTATATATAAATTTAGACAAGCTATGCCGGAGCTATTTTTAAATAAATATAAAACATACAAATTAACAAATGAAAATTTAAAAGATATAGGAATAAAAATACAACTTTTCAAAAATTTTAGAAGTAGAAAAAATGTATTAGATTTCACGAATGTTATATTTGAAAATATAATGAGTGAGAATCTAGGAGATATTAATTATACAGAGGAAGAGTATTTAAATTTAGGAGCAAATTTTGAAAACTCAAAAGAAAATTTAAAAACAGAAATTGATATAATAAACATAACAGAAGAAACAGATTCTAATTTTGAAATAAAAAAGTATTCAAATGAAGATGACGAAGATGATGAAGAAAAAGAAGAGAATGAAAAAGTGGAAGATGTAGAACTTGAAGCTAGATTTGTGGCAAGAAAAATACAAGAATTAATAGAGAACAGATTTCAAATATATGATAATAAGAATGGAGTTTTTCGAGATATAAAATACAAAGATATTGTAATTCTTTTAAGGTCTACAAAAATAAAAGCACCTATTTTTGAGAAAGAATTAATAAATTTAGATATTCCAGTTTTTTCAGATACTTCAAGTCAATATCTTGATTCTTTTGAAATAAAAACAATAATGTCACTTTTAAAAATTATAGATAATCCAATGCAAGATATTCCACTTGTAATGGTGATGCGTTCAAGTATAGGAAAGTTTACAGATAATGAACTTTTAGAAATAAGATTGGCAGGAGGAGATGAATTTTTTTATACAGCAATGCTAAAATCTAGGTTAAGTGTTGATGATAGTTTAAGAAAAAAAATAGATGACCTCTTGAATAATATAGAAAAATGGAGAAGAGAGGAAAAATATTTAGGACTTGATGAGTTAATATGGAATATATATGAAGATACTGGATTTTTAAATTATGTTGAATTATTACCAAATGGGAATCTAAGAAAAGCTAATTTACAAATGCTATTTGAAAGAGCTAAACAGTATGAATCTGCAAGTTTCAAAGGACTATTTAATTTTATAAATTTTATAGAAAAATTATCGTTAAGTAGTGGAGATTTAGGAGCAGCAAAATTGATTGGAGAAAATCAAGATGTTGTAAGAATAATGAGTATTCATAAAAGTAAAGGACTTGAATTTCCAATAGTTTTTCTATCAGGTACAGGAACAGGTTTTAATTTAATGGATTTAAATAATGATATCTTATTACATCAACATCTTGGAATAGGAGCAAAATATATTGATTATGATATGCAAATAAAATATGATACTTTAAGTAAAATGGCTTTACGATATAAATTACATGAAGAAACACTTTCAGAAGAAATGAGAGTATTATATGTTGCTTTGACAAGAGCAAAAGAAAAAATATTTATAACTGGTGTTGTGAAAAAATATGAAGATGAACACGAAAAAATGCAAGAATTAATTGATATGTATAAGATAAAGAATGGAAAAATAAATCCTATACTTCTAAAAAAATACAAAAGATATATTGATTGGATTATGTTGATTTTTATGTATAATAAAGATTACATGAAAGAAATTGCAGAATTAAATATAATAAAGAAAGAAGAGTTATTAAACCAAAATAAAAAAGAAGAGCAAGATGATAAAAAATTAGATGTAGAAAAATTTATAGAACAATGTGTACAGGAATCTGATGAAAAGGAGGTTCAAAAAAAAAAAAAATTGTAGAATATGAATATCCTTATTTAGATTCGGTAAAATACCAACAAAAACTTCAGTAACAGCTGTTGTTCATGACAAGGTTATTAATAATATAAAATATAGTGATGAAAGTGATTTTAAATTATCAGATGATCTTTATAAGAAAAATTTGGATATAGATTATGAAGATGATATATTAAATGAAAAAGAAGTGGAAATTCCAGAGCCAATGTTCTTAAAGGGGACTGAGGAGGAAAAAATTTCTTCAAGTAAAAAAGGAACGCTAATACATTTATGTATGAAAAATTTAGATTTTACAAAAGAATATGATATAGAAAAAGTAAAAAAATTGATAGATAGCTTATTTGAAAAAAAGATAATAACAGAAAAAGAAAGAGATGCAATTAATCCATTTGGAATTTTGAATTTTACAAAAACTGGTATATTCAAAAGTCTAAAAAATGCAAAAGAAATACATAAAGAAGAGCCGTTTTATATAAATGTAAAAGCAAAAGATGTAACCAAAACTAATGCAGAAGAATATATTTTGACACAGGGAATTATAGATTTATATTATGTAGATGAAAAAGATAGATTAATTCTTTTGGATTATAAAACAGATTTTGTAAAAGAAGGACAAGAGGAAATATTAATAAAAAGACATAAAAAACAATTGTATTTATATAAAGAAGCACTTGAAGGAGCATTAAATAGGAAAGTTGATAAAGTATATGTCTATTCAGTTACACTGGGAAAAGAAATAGAAATTTAAATTAATTGCATTGAAAAAAATTCCCCACTTTTTAGTGGGGAATTAAATAATTATCTTAGATAGATATTAGCATAGAACTTTACTCATAAGGACTGCATCTTGATCATTGTAATATTTTTTCCTTAAACCTACTTGTTCAAATCCAAATTTTTTATATAGATTAATTGCTATAATATTTTTCTCGTTAACTTCTAAATTAATTTTTTTACATCCTGACTTGCTGGCTAAATCAATAAGTATAGCCATTAAGAAAAAGGATAATTTTTGTCCTCTACAATTTTTTTTAATGACAATATTAGTAATGTCAGCTTCATCTAAAACAATAGAGATTCCTGCGAATCCAACAATTTTATCATTAATTTTAAGAGTATAAATTGTTGAAGAATCAGATTCAATTTCTTGCTTTAAAATATTAGAATTCCAAAAATCATCAAAATCATTTAAAAGACTAGTTTCGATTGTTTTTAAATCGTGTAAATTCATTTTATTTATTGATATATCATTAGTTTTTAAATTCATTTTTTTCTTTTGCCTCCATCATAATTTCTGCTTGAGATTTACGTAAATACATAGGAAGCAAATCTTCACAAAGATTATTATTCTCAGTATATGTATTTAAACCTGCTAATGCCAAGTTATCAGAAGAAATATTTTCAAAGTTGAATGAACTTAGAGGAAAATATTCTAAAATCTTTTCTTTGTATATTTTGCTGCCATCACCTACAAAAGTTAGTTCATATTGTAATTTTAAATTTTGTAATTCCTTCAAAAGATCATCAATATTGTTTATATCAAAATCTCTACGAAGAATATATTTTCCATCAATATTTTCAAAAATTGCAGAGTAACAGTTAGCATTTTTTGCATCAATAAGAGCACAAATTACACCATTTTCTTTTTTGTTGTAACACAAAGTTTCAAGTGAACTTATTCCAATAGCAGGTATATTTAGAGCATCTGAGAAAGCTTTAGCAGTTGCAATTCCGATTCTTATTCCTGTAAAAGATCCAGGGCCTTTGTCACATACAATAAGATCAATATCTTTAAGCTTAAAATTAAGATTATCAAATAATTTTTTTATAAGTGGCATTAATGTTTCGGAATGTGTTAATCCATTATTTAGAGAAATGCTTTTTAGTATATTTTTATCTTCTAAAATAGATACACCACAAATTTTTCCTGATGTTTCTATACTTAATATTTTCAATTTAATTCCTCCCTTAGTTTTTCTAATATTTTTTCATATTTTTCTCCATATGCTATAAAATTTAATATACGTTTATTATTATTTTCAAAATCCTTTTTTATATTTATTTCTATATAATTTTTAGGTAAAATGTCTTTTATGATTTCACCCCATTCAATTAAGCAAATACCTTTATCAAAATATTCTTCTCCACCAATTTCATAAAACTCATCAGAATCTTCTAGTCTATAAACATCGAAATGAAAGATTTTGGTGTCTTTGTAAGAATATTCATTAACAATATTAAAAGTAGGGCTTGAAATTTCATTTTCTAATCCATAATATGAAAGAAAACCTTCAGTAAATTTTGTTTTTCCAGCTCCGTAATTCGCCATTTAAAACAATTACATCACCTTTAGTTAAAAGGCTAGCTAATTTATTTGCTATAGTTAGAGTTTCTAAAATTGATTTTGATTCTATTACCATATTATTCATTTTTGTGCCTTTCTATATCTTTTGGTAGTGTTTATTAATATTATTAATATTTTATTGATAATATTAATATATTAATAAAAAGATACTGTTAGTATTTATTTTTTTATATAAAAACAGAATAAATTTATAAATATAGTTCTTAAATTTATTTTTATGGTAATAATAATACTACAAAAATAAAAAATTATCAATACCTGAATGAATGCATATTTATTCGAGTTTTGTAAAAAAGGAGGAATTTTTTTGAAAGAATATTTAGGAATTGAGGACATAAAAGCATTAGAGGTTTTAGATTCTAGAGGAAATCCAACCGTACAAGTTGAAGTTTTATTAGAAGATGGTAGTATAGGAAAAGCTCTAGTTCCATCAGGAGCTTCTACTGGAAGTTTTGAGGCTGTGGAATTACGAGATGGAGAAAAAGAGAGATATCTTGGAAAGGGGGTTTTAAAGGCTGTTCATAATGTAAATACAATAATACGAGATAAAATTATTGGAATGAATGCATATAATCAAATTGAATTAGATAAAGAATTAATTAATTTAGATGGGACTGAAAATAAGTCAAAACTTGGTGCAAATGCTACACTTGGAGTCTCGCTTGCAGTTTGCAAAGCAGCAGCGGAGTCATTAGGAATGGAATTATATAATTATATTGGAGGAACAAATGCTAAAATACTACCTACACCAATGATGAATATTTTGAATGGGGAAAACATGCTGATAGTACTCTTAGCGTACAAGAATTTATGATTATGCCTGTTGGAGCAAAGAATTTTAATGAATGTATCAGAATGGGTGCGGAGATATATCATAATCTAAAAAAAGTATTAAAAGAAAAGGGACTATCAACAGCGGTTGGAGATGAAGGAGGTTTTGCACCAAATGTTAAAGATGAGGATGAAGCACTATCAATAATTATAGAAGCAATAAATAAAGCAGGATACAAACCTGGAGAAGATGTTTGTTTAGCTTTAGATATTGCTGCAACGGAAATGTATGAAGAAGCTAAAAAGATAGGAAAAGAAGGGGAATATTGTTTTTGGAAAATTGGTGTAACCAAAACAGTTGATGAGATGATAGATTTTATTGAAAATTTGTGTGAAAAATATCCTATAATATCTGTAGAAGATGGCTTGGCAGAAGAAGATTGGGATGGATGGAAAAAGCTAACAGAACGATTAGGCAATAAAATACAATTAGTTGGAGACGATTTATTTGTAACAAATATTAAGAGATTACAAAAAGGAATTGATATGGGAGTTACAAATAGTATATTAATTAAATTAAATCAAATTGGTACGTTGACTGAGACATTAGATGCTATTGAACTTGCAAAGAAAAACGGATATACTGCTGTTGTATCACATAGAAGTGGGGAGACAGAAGATACTACTTTAGCAGATGTTGCAGTTGCTATGAATGCAGGTCAAATTAAAACAGGTGCACCATGCAGAACGGATAGAGTAGCCAAATATAATAGATTAATTAATATTTGTGATGAACTAGGAGACAATGCAATTTTTGCAGGAAAAATTTAAGAAAATCTTGCATTTTATTTGAAAAAGTGATATTATTATATGCATAAAATTAAAACGATAATTAAGGACAATATAAATAATATAATAGCTTTTAGAGAGCCTTTTGTTAGCTGAAAGAAAGGTAAGTAAAAATTATTTATTATCACCTTAAAGTTGCAATTCTGAAATTAAAATGATTTAAGACTAAGTTTTGCCGTAGAGTCTGCGTTAAAGACAAAGAGAGAGTAACAAATAAATTTATAATAAATAAAGGGTTACTAACTTAGGTGGTACCGCGGAAAGAGCCATTTCGTCCTAAATTTGGATGAAATGGCTTTATTTTTATATCGAAATGGAGGCGAAGAAAATAAAAATACATATAGTAATGGTAGAACCAGAAATACCACAAAATACTGGAAATATTGCAAGAACTTGCGCAATTACAGGAGCTAAACTTCATTTGATACATCCACTTGGTTTTGATATTTCTGAAAAGTCAGTAAAAAGAGCAGGATTAGATTATTGGGATAAATTAGAATTAGAAGAACATGAGTCATTGGAGAAATTTTTAGAAAAATATCCACCTGAAAATTATAATATGTTTTTTGCTACAACTAAAGGAAAAAATGTATATTCAGATGTAGATTATTCAAAAATGGATGAGGTTTTTGTATTATATGGAAAAGAAACAAAAGGATTACCTGAATGGTTATTAAAGAAGTATTTAAATACAAAAACAATTAGAATACCAATGTTACCAACTTTAAGATCACTTAATTTATCAAATTCGGTATGTGTTGTAACTTATGAAATACTTAGACAAAAGAATTTTGAAAATATGCAAGAAATAAGTGAATACTTTGATTAAAAAAGTTTTAATTAGCAATATTAAAATATATTTAAAATAAAAAGGAGGAGATTTTATGTATAAGAAAGTTGAATTACCTAAAGAAGGTTTTGTAGGAATGGAAAAAAATGTTGCAAAACTTTGGAAAGAAAAAGATATAGTAAAGAAAAACCTTGATAAAAATGAAGGAAAAGATTATTTTATGTTTTATGATGGACCACCAACAGCAAATGGAATGCCTCATGTTGGACATATCGAAACAAGAGTTATGAAAGATATAATCCCAAGATATAAAGTAATGAAAGGATACTATGTGCCTCGTAAAGCAGGATGGGATACTCAAGGATTACCAGTTGAACTTGAAATTGAGAAAAAGCTAGGCATTTCAGGGAAAAAGAGCAAATTGAAAAATATGGTGTAGAGAAATTTGTTAAAGAATGTAAAGATAGTGTTTTTCAATATGTTCATGTATGGGAAAAGATGACAAATCAAATTGGGTACTGGGTCGATATGGAACATCCTTATGTAACATATCATAATGATTACATAGAATCTATTTGGTGGTGTATAAAAGAATTATGGAATAAAGGATTATTATATGAAGGTCATAAAGTAATGCCATATTGCCCAAGATGTGGAACAGCTCTTTCTTCACATGAAGTTGCACAAGGGTATAAAGATGTAAAAGATTTAACATGTATTGCTAAATTTAAAGTAAAAGAAAGTGAATTATTAGATAATGATACATTTATTCTAGCATGGACGACAACTCCATGGACTTTACCATCTAATCTAGCACTTTGTGTAAATAAATCTTATGACTATGTTTTAGTAAAAGCAAATATCGGAACAGATGACGAACCTAAATTTGAAAAATACGTTTTGGCAAAAAAATTATTAGAAGCGGTTTTAAAAGAAACACCATATGAGATTTTAAAAGAATTTAAAGGTGAAGAATTATTAGGAACAAAATATGAGAGATTAATGCCATTTGGTAAAGTAGAAGGAAAAGCATTTGTCGTAATTCATGGAGACTATGTTAATCTAGAAGATGGTACAGGAATAGTTCATATCGCGCCAGCATATGGTGAAGATGATAGTTTAGTTTCTAAACAAAACGGAATTGCATTTATAAATTTAGTTGATAAATCAGGAAAATTTGTTCAGGAAGTTGAACCATGGGCAGGCAGATTTGTAAGAGATTGTAATGAAGATATCTGTAAATGGCTTGCAGACGAAAATAAATTATTTAGCAAAGAAAAACATTTGCACTCATATCCACATTGTTGGAGATGTGACACACCACTTCTTTATTATCCAAAAGAAAGTTGGTTTGTTAGAATGACAAGTTTAAGAGATCAATTAGTTGCAAACAATAATAAAGTTAATTGGTATCCAGATACAATAAGAACAGGTAGATTTGGAAAATTCTTAGAAAATGTTATAGATTGGGGAATTTCAAGAGATAGATATTGGGGTACTCCACTTCCAGTTTGGAAATGTGAATGTGGACATCAAGAATGTATTGGTTCAATAGAAGAATTAAAAGAAAAGGCAGTTGATTGTCCAGATGATATTGAATTACATAAACCATATATAGACAATGTTCATTTAAAATGTCCAAATTGTGGTAAAACAATGACAAGATTTAAAGAGGTTATAGATGTTTGGTTTGATTCAGGATCAATGCCTTTTGCACAATTACATTATCCTTTTGAAAATAAGGAATTGTTTGAAAAAGAATTCCCAGCTGGATTTATTTCAGAGGCAATAGATCAAACAAGAGGATGGTTCTATACATTAACAGCACTTGGAACAGCTTTGTTTGGTAAGACACCATTTGAGAATTGTATAGTTTTGGGACACGTATTAGATGGAAAAGGTCAAAAAATGTCTAAATCAAAGAAAAACGGAGTTGATCCATTTTTACTATTAGATTCTGTAGGAGCGGATGCAACTAGATGGCATTTCTATACTTGTTCAGCACCATGGTTACCAACAAGATTATCTTTAGAAAGTGTACAAGAAACACAAAGAGGATTTTTGTCAACACTTTGGAACGTATATTCATTCTATGTTCTATATGCAGAAATTGATAAATTTAATCCATTAGAATATGCGAATTTTAAATCAGAAAATATAATGGATAAATGGATAATATCAAAGTTGAATACACTTATAGGAGACATTGATAATAAACTTGAACATTATGATATAACAACATCTGCAATAGAAATCGAAGAATTTACAGACAGTTTGTCAAATTGGTATGTAAGAAGAAACAGAGAGAGATTTTGGACACAGGAATTGACAGATGATAAAATAGGAGCATATGTAACTCTATACGAAGTACTTGTTAAACTTGCAAAAGTTGCTGCACCATATGTACCATTTATGACAGAGGAAATTTATCAAAATTTAGTTGTAAGTTTAGACAAAAACGCTACAGAAAGTATACACCTATGTACATGGCCTGAAGTTCAGAAAGAGAAAATAGATAAAAAATTGGAAGAAGAAATGGATTTAGCATATAAGATTGTAAAATTAGGAAGAAGTGCAAGAAATTCTGTAAATATTAAAAACAGACAGCCACTTTCTGAAATGCTTATATCTGTAAATAGTCTTCCTGAATATTACAGTGATATTGTAAAAGAAGAATTGAACGTAAAAAAGGTTGAATTAGGTGCAGATATGAAAGAATATGTTCATTTTGAAATCAAGCCTAATTTACCAGTCCTAGGAAGAAATTATGGAAAATTAATTCCACGTATTAAAGAAGAAATAGCTAAGTTTAATCAAATGGATCTTGCTGTAAAAATTCAAAATGGAGGAACAGAATACATTCAAATTGATGATACAGAAATTGAACTTTCAAAAGAGAATCTTTTAATTACAATGCAAGGAAAAAGAAGGATTTGCTTTTGCTGGAACAGGAGAAATGGGAGTGGTATTAGATACACATATTACTGAAGAATTAAAAGAAGAAGGAATGCTACGTGAAGTACTATCAAAAGTTCAAAATATGAGAAAAGATAGAGGTTTTGAGGTATTAGATAGAATTAACTTATATGTATCAGATAATGAAGAAGTTGAGAAAATCGTCAAAAAGTTTGAAGAAACAATAAAACACGATACATTAGCAAATAAAGTTATATACAACGAAAAACGTAATACATCAGAAGAAGTGTCTTTAAATGGAGAAAAAGCATTAATAGATGTGGAAAAAGTAAAATAAATAAAAAATGATAGGAAGTTTTATTTAAATGAAAAATATAAAAGATTATAATTTAGAAGAATTAAAACAAGAATTTGTACAAATGGGAGAAAAGCCATTTAGAGCAGAGCAAGTATTTAGATGGATTTATAAGGAAGAAGTAAAAAAGTTTGACGAAATGACAAATTTATCGTTAGAATTAAGGGAAAAGTTAAAACAAAATTATAAAATGTGTAATTATAAAATTTTGAAAAAAAAACAAGTTGCATCAGATGGAACAATAAAATATTTATTTGATGTTTTAGATGGAAATGCAATTGAGACTGTTCTTATGAAATATCATCATGGATATAGTATATGTGTATCATCACAAATAGGATGCAAAATGGGATGTAAATTTTGTGCATCAACAGGTATTGCATTTGTTAGAAGCTTAAGTTCAGGAGAAATAGTAGAGCAGCTTCTTGCTGTTGAACAAGATGAAAATATTAAAATTTCTAATGTTGTATTTATGGGAATCGGCGAACCTATGGATAACTATGATAATGTAGTAAATGCAATAAGAATTATTAATAATCCTAAAGGAATAAATATAGGAGCACGTCATATAAGTGTTTCAACAAGTGGGATAGTTCCAAGAATTTATCAATTAGCTGAAGAAAATATTCAATGTACTCTTTCAATATCTTTACATGCAACAACAGATGAAAAAAGAAGTTCAATGATGCCAGTAAATAATAGATACAATCTTGAAGAACTATTACAAGCTTGTAAAGATTATACAGCTAAAACAAATAGAAGGATTTCTTTTGAATATGCATTAGCTAAAGATAATAATGATAACATAGAAGATGCAAAAAGATTAGTTAAATTATTACATGGAATGCTTGCACATGTTAATTTAATTCCAATAAATAAAATAGAAAATGGACAATTTGATAAAAGTCCCAATGAAAATATTATGAAATTTAGAGACTATTTAAATGAACACGGAATAGTTGCAACAATAAGAAGAGAACTTGGGGCAGACATAGATGCAGCATGTGGACAATTGAGAAGAAAAAATTTAAAAGACTAAAAGAAATAAGGAATTTCTATTCAGTGTAAACTGTTTAGCAATTCCTTATTTTTTTATAAATTAATGTTAACATTTTTTAAAATGACCAAATAAAGTTTTTAGACTTAAAGCAAAATTAAATATTTCGCTAATAAAAATAGAAACGATATAACCTTTTATCCCAAAAATTGGAACAAATATACAAATAAAACTGATACTAATTAACAAATCCATTATATTTATAAACATTACATTAACTTGTTCATCAATTCCTTTTAAAATACTATCAATAACAATATCAACATACATAAAAGGAATTAAAAGAGCAAAAACTTTTACATACTTTCCGATAGAGTAGTCTTTATAAATTGTATAGCTTATGTTTTCTCCAAAAATTATAAAAATAATAGTTAATAAGCAAGAAAAAGCAAAAGAACCTATTATTAAAATATCAGAATATTTCTTGATTTTTTTCGTATCATTATGTGCTTGATACCTTGCAAATTCTGGAACCAAAAGCCAGGCTACACTTGATAAGAAGGTTGCTGGAAACATAACAATAGGCATTGCCATACCAGAAATTGTTCCATATTCACTTAAGGATTCAGAACAGTTTAAACCGCTTTTTTTCTAAATTTGATGGAATTAAAAGCTGTTTTACTGTAGAAAGACCGGAACGAACATAAGAAGTAAGAGCAACAGGTATTAATATTCTAAGAATTTTCCTTAAAAATTTAAAGTTATTTGATGATGAATTACAATCAGTGTGGATTTTGCTATATTTTTTTTTAATTTACTTAATGGCAAATGAGCATGCATATCAGAAACATAAAGCAAAATTAAATATAAAAAAGCAATAAATTCTGAAATAACATCTCCTAAAATTAAGGAATAGCAAATTTTTTCGAGATTACCTGTAGGAAGATAAATTCTAAGTAAATAATTATTGCAATAATCTTAGAAAATTGTTCCAAAAATTGTCCTAAGACTGTTTTATAAGTTCGTCTAACAGCTAGAAAATATCCGGCTTATGGAAGAAGAAATGGAAATTAGAGGAAGAGCTAATGCTATTAGATAAACTATTATATTGCCTACTTTATTATGAAAGCAAAATTTAGTTATAAAATCTGCACCGAATTATAAAAATAGAACTAGCTATAGTACTTATTATAAAAGAAATTTTTATACATTGGTTTGCGGCTTTTTTTACTCCAAAAAAATTATTAAAAGACAATTCTTCCGAAACAACTCTTGTACAAGCAATGTTTATACCAGAAGAAGCAAGTGTTATACCAAAAAGGTATGTAGACATTATTAGTCCGAATACTCCTAGAGACTCTTTATCAATTTTGCTTGATATGTATATATTAAAAACAAGTTTTATTACTTGTAAAATAAATGAGTTTACTATCATAAGTAAGGAATTGAACAAAAGACTAAATCTTTTCAAAAATATCACCTCTAGAATTATATTAAATTGCTAAAGGTGATATTCTAAAAATTAGTATTTTTATTTTGAAAATTTTTAATATTCTTTTTATAAAATAGATTACATATATCGCAATCATTACAAAATTTAATTCTTTTTTCAAAAATAAGTTCTAAAGTATGAATAAATTCGTCAATTGTGTTATCAATTAAATGAATATAGATTTTTTTGGGCAAAATAGAAAGCAGAGTGTTAAGCGCATAATCGTTTGCTGAAAAAGTTATATCAGAAAGGTATTTTGCATTAAAAATAGAGTTATCGGTTTTTATTATATGTTTATATTCATCAAGCAAAGTGGCTCTAGATTCACTATAAACTAAATGAACTGTATTTACAGTAGAAGGTTCTGTATCTACATAAAGTTTCAATATGGAGATGAATTCAGAATACTCTCTATCTATTAAAAATTTATTAACAGAAATATCTACTTTTTTTTTACTAAATATTTTAGATAATCTTGTATTCTAAAGGGAATAAAACCGTCTAAAATTATTTTTTTTGTTATCTAGCATATAGGAATAAAATTTATTATATAATAGTGTCTTACGGATTACTAAAAGATCTTCTTCTAGAAGTTTTGTTGTATTTTCAAAAATTTTTGTTCTTTCATAATCATCAAAGTAGAAATATTCATGAGAAATTATCTTTTTTTATAAAAGTTGGCTCATAAATAGATATAACAAGATTAGCAAAAATATCAGATAATTTCTTAAACAATAATTCTCTTTTTAATTCACTATAGTGAATAATAATATTGTTATAATTAGAAAATTTTAAATGAGAATAATATATATTTGGAATATCTATTTTTTCTAATTGCATAAGTAGATAATCAATAGATTTAAATTTATTGGTTTTTATACATATTGACTTCATTACTTCTCCCTTCGTAATACATATTATCTACTGTTTAAACTCAAGATATACATTATATTATGCATATTATTTATATTTGTGAAATCTCGAATCTATAAATTTGTATTAAGACCTTTGGAAGAAGTGAATGAAAAATATTTATAAAGTTATAGATGTCTAAAAATTAAATTCTTAAAAGATAAAACCATTTTTTTTAAAATGAATTTTTCCATGGAAGAAATATTTAATTTATCAACATTAGAATCAGAAATTAACTCACAATTTGCTATTATTTCATTATTTAAAGTATAGTTTATAGTCCCAATTGTATCTCCTTGTTTTATAGGACATGATATAGGATTTACTACAACTGATTGTTCAATATTAACATTAGTACCTTTTGGAATTATATGGCTACAGTCTTGACTTGCTATTGCAGTAATATAAGATTTAGTACCTTTGGATATTTCAATGGTTTTAATTTTATCACCAGAAGAAACCAATTTTTTATTTTCAAAATTATTAAAGCCATAATCAAGTAACTTAGAAGCACTTTCAAATCGAATAGCTGAAGAAGGAGCCTTCATTACAACAGCAATTAAAGAAAAGTCATCTCTTGTTGCTGATGCAGATAGATTGAACAAAGCAGAAGATGTTGAACCAGTTTTTAAGCCAGTACAACCTTTATAATTTCGTACTAATTTATTTGTATTTATAAGTTCTGACTTACCATTTCTTAAAGTATCATGCCAAATAGTAGTATATTTAGTTATTTCAGGAAAATTATTTAATAATTCTTTAGATATAATTGCAATATCATAACTAGACATTTCATGTCCATCTTCATCTATTCCATGGCAATTTTTGAAACAAGAGTCATTCATTCCAAGTTCTTTAGCTTTTTCATTCATCATTTTTACAAAATTTTCTTCTGTACCTCCAATATATTCACTAAGTGCAGTTATACAGTCATTTGCAGACACAACAAAAACAGCTTTTAACATTTCGTCAACTGTTAAGGTTTCAGTAGTATCTAACCAAATCTGAGATCCTCCCATTGATGAAGCTTTTTCTGAGCAAGGTATTGGAGTATCGTAATTTAGTTTGCCAGTTTTTATTGCTTCCATAACTAAATAAATACTCATAAGCTTTGTAACACTTGCAGGTCTTAATTTATCGTGAGAATTATAAGAATATAAGATTGTACCAGTATGTTGATCCATTAATATACAAGAACCACAATCAAGATTTAATGGATTGGGATTAGATTCATCAGAAATTATATTAGAAGAAACAGGTAATGTAGAATCTAGAGTACTCCATGTATAATAGTAAGCAAAAGTGGAGTAAGAAGAAAATAATAATATAAAAAGAAAAATAAAAAATATCCTAAATGGTTTTGTAATGTTCATAACAATTCAGTCCTTTCGTTATTATATTTTAAAGTTTATTAATTAATATTCAGTAGAAAATAGGAATATTCTAAAATTTAATAACAATAGTAAATGAAATTTAAAAATTGACATAATACAAATTATGTGTTATAGTATATAATATGTAAGCAAAAGCTTTTAATTAAATTAAGGAGGCGAAATTTAAGGCTAAAATATACACAAGGAGGCTAATGGCACAAAATAGCTAAGATTCAAGTTGAATTAGTTAAATTTTTTAACTAAACAAATACCTTTAAAAAGAATTATCTTGTGGCAGAAATACTTGTATGAAATTTCAGGAGGAAAATACAAATGAAAAAAAGAAAACAAAATAAAATCATAGAAGATGCAGACTTAATACTCGAAGTGGCAAAAGATTGTTGCACATATTCGGAAATTGTTGAAAAAACGGGAATATCAATTAACAAAGTCAGACTTTCTGTAAAAAAAAAAGCAGGAATAATGAAGAAGATTAAGAAAATTCTGTTAGAAAACAAAAAAATAAAAATAAAAAAGGTTAAAACTTTATACGATTTTAAAGATGGGTATATAACATTAAGTTCAAATCCATACAAATACGTAGAAGTTGTTTCAGCTGAAAGTAAAATTTGTTACAGTAAAGGAAAATATCGATTAAGTGTGGGTGATGATATTTATTGCCCAAAAAAAAATAAAGATAGCATTTTGATACTCCAATTTAAAGTGATAAACTTAAATGATAGTAATAACGTAGTTGAATTGTCAAAAAAATATTATCATGAAGATAAAGTCGAAAGCGAATATGCTGTTTTTTACCAGTTTGCAAAAAAATATTTTAAAACAGCTACAAGAAAGATTTAAAGTTTGAAAATAACTCAATTACAGTTTTGATTAAATTTGTAATTGAGTTATTTATTTTTATAGAAAGATTTTTTTTCAATGTAAAAATGAAATAACTTAATAGCATAGCAAATAAAAATTCATTGATTAAAATTATTCTATTTTAAAAATTTTTATATATACATTCTTCTTATCTGTACTAGAAGTAATTTTAATAGATTTTCCGTGTATTATTTACAAACTTAAAATCATAGCTACCATAAGCTACTGCAGCATCTTTTCCACTTTTTATATAAGGTACAGAATTGCTATGAGAATGTCTTTCTGTTACATTTAATTCAGGAACTTTTAGGACAGCATTATATAAAGTTGTGCTAATTTGACAATTACCACCACCTAAAGCTTTTACTACTTTACCATCATTAAAAACATCTGCTTTTTGATATCCTTTACTAGAAGTTGCTTTTCCAACCGTATTGCAAAAAGAAAAAGTATTTCCAGATTTTATTATCGTATTATTTAAAGTTGAACATGTAATCGAAATATTATTTTGCCTTTCGCTATCTTTAGTATAAATTTTAGTGGAAAATGAAGCAATCTCTGTTTCTTTTGAAGGATTGTTTTTTGAATTGTTATTTTCTATATTATTGGATTCTGCATTTTCGGGTGAAGTGGTAGATGTATTGGTATTGTTTTCTTGTGTGTTTATGTTTTGGTCAGACTGATTTTCAGAGTTAGAATTATTTATAGTATTCATATTATTAGTGTTTTCAGAATTATCTATAGATTCCAATTTAGAAGTATTATATGTTGAGTTATTTTGAATATTTTTGTTAGAATTTTTATAAAATAGATAAATAGCAACTCCAATTAATACAATTAAAATAATTATAATAATAAAATATTTTTTTTTTTCATAAAGATTTGCTCGTATAATAATAAATTATATACGATGAGCTCCTTTCTTATAAAATTTTTGAAATGTAAAAGTAAAATTAATCTTTATTTGAAATTTTTTTTAGTATGCTCAAATTATCTTTTAAATATGTAATAAGAAAAAATTATTTAGTATAATTTAGGTTTTTAAAAAATTAAAAAGTTTGTAAAATATAAGCATATTTTTGGTATGCTTTAAATATAATAAATTGTTTTTTTGATGGTTTAGCCATTATGCATATTCAAATGAAAAAAAGAGGAAAATCTTAAAACGAAAATGAAGCACCTTACAAAGTCTATTTTGATTTTGTAAGGTTTTTTTATAGTAAAAAAATATATATAAAATAAAAAATAATTAGCACAAAGACTTGACAATTGCTAAAAAAAGTTATATGATATAGTCGTTAGCAGTTGAAGAGAAAGAGTGCTAAAAATACAGACTGAAAAAGAAAGAAGGTAGCTGTATGGCAGAAAAAGAAAATAAATTAGATACTGAAAATGTTGAAGTAAAAGAAGAAAACAATGAACTTCAAAAAAACAAATAGAACTAGATGATTTAAATGACAGATATAAAAGAATTTTAGCAGAGTTTGAAAATTATAAAAAAAGAACACAAAAAGAAAAAGAAAACTTATACAATTCTGTTCTAGGGGATATAATAATATCAATGCTTCCAATAATGGACAATTTAGAAGGAGCAGCAAATGCCGAATGTAAGGATGAAAAGTACAAACAGGGAATAGAATTAGTTGAAAAACAATTTAAGGAATTCTTGAAAAAAAATAAAGTTGAAGAAATAAAAACAAAAGGAGAAACTTTTGATCCATCATTACATGAAGCTATAAGTATGGTACAAGATGATACAAAAAAGAAAGCCAAGAAATTGTGCAAGAATATAGAAAAGGATACAAAATAGGAAATAAAGTTATTAGACACTCAATGGTAGTTGTAAATAACTAGATTATTTTAAAGATTTTAATTTTAAAAATATATAAATTTTATAGGAGGATTTTAATTATGGGAAAAATTATAGGAATCGATTTAGGAACAACAAATTCATGTGTAGCAGTTATGGAAGGAGGAGAACCAGTAGTAATTGCAAATAGTGAAGGAAATAGAACAACACCATCTGTAGTAGGATTTTCAAAAAATGGTGAAAGATTAGTAGGAGCTATTGCAAAACGTCAAGCTGTAAGTAATCCAGATAATACAGTAATATCAATAAAAAGAAAAATGGGAACAAACGAAAAAGTTAATATTGAAGGAGATCAATTCTCTCCACAAGAAATTTCAGCAATGATATTACAAAAACTTAAAGCAGATGCAGAAAGTTATTTAGGACAAAAAGTAACACAAGCTGTTATTACTGTTCCAGCATATTTTAGTGACAGCCAAAGACAAGCAACAAAAGATGCAGGAAAAATTGCAGGGTTAGAAGTTTTAAGAATTATAAATGAACCAACAGCAGCAGCTTTAGCATATGGAATGGATAAAGAACAAGACCAAAAAATTATGATATATGACTTAGGTGGAGGAACATTCGATGTTTCAATACTTGACATTGGTGACGGAGTATTTGAAGTTTTAGCGACAAATGGTAATACACATTTAGGAGGAGATGACTTCGATCAAAAAATTATAGATTACTTAGTAGCAGAATTTAAGAAAACAGAAGGAATAGATTTAAGTTCAGATAAAATGGCAATGCAAAGATTAAAAGAAGCAGCAGAAAAAGCTAAAATAGAACTTTCTGGAATGCAACAAGCAAATATTAACTTACCATTTATTACAGCAGATTCAACAGGTCCAAAACATATGGATATAACATTAACAAGAGCTAAATTTGAAGAATTAATTCATGACTTAGTAGAATCAACAGCAACACCAGTAAATAATGCTTTAAAAGATGCAAAATTAACAATGAATGATATTCACAAAGTATTATTAGTTGGAGGTTCTACAAGAGTTCCAGCTGTTCAAGCTCTAGTAAAAAGATTGACAGGAAAAGATGCTGATAAAGGCATAAATCCAGATGAATGTGTTGCAATTGGTGCTGCAATTCAAGGTGGTGTATTATCAGGAGATGTTAAAGATTTAGTATTACTAGATGTAACACCATTATCTTTAGGTATAGAAACATATGGAGGAGTATTTACAAAATTAATTGAAAGAAATACAACAATACCAACTAAAAAATCACAAGTATTCTCAACAGCAGCAGATGGTCAAACATCAGTAGAAGTACATGTTTTACAAGGTGAAAGAGAAATGGCTGCATATAATAAAACATTAGGAAGATTCCAACTAACAGGAATTCCAGCTGCTCCAAGAGGTGTACCACAAATAGAAGTTACATTTGATATAGATGCAAATGGTATAGTTCATGTATCTGCAAAAGATATGGCAACAGGAAATGAACAAAATGTATCAATTACAGCTTCAACAAACTTAACAGACGAAGACATTGACAAAGCTGTAAAAGATGCACAAGCACATGCTGAAGAAGATAAAAAGAAAAAAGAAGAAATTGAAGTTAAAAATAATGCAGAAAGCTTAATTTATAATAGTGAAAAAACACTAGGAGAATTAGGAGATAAAATAAGTGGAGAAGAAAAATCAAAAATTGAAAATGAAATAGAAAATACTAAAAAAGCATTAGAAACAAACGATACAGCAAAAATTAAAGAAGCAACAGAAAAATTAACAAAAGTATTCTATGAAATGAGTGAACAACTTTATAAAAATGCAAATCCAAATGCAGGTGCAAATCCAGGAACAGATGCAGGTGATGCTACAGGAAATACAGATAATACTTCAAATGATGGAAATGTATATGATGCTGATTACAAAGTAGAAGATGACAATAAATAATTTTCAAAGGTAAAAAAGGGAAGAACCCTTTTTACCTTTTTTAAAAATAGAAAAGGTAAAATAGAAAATCTTCAAATTACCTTTTGTTTAGGAGGAAAAAATGGCTGAAAAGAAAGATTATTATGGAATATTAGGTGTAGAAAAAACAGCAACAGATGATGAATTAAAGAAAGCATATAGAAAAATGGCTAAAAAATATCACCCTGATGCTAATCCAGATAATAAAGCAGAAGCAGAAGCTAAATTTAAAGAAGTAAATGAAGCATATGAAGTATTGTCAAATCCTCAAAAAAAGGAAAAATGTATGATCAATTTGGAACTGCAGATCCAAATGCAGGATTCGGAGGAGCAGGAGGTCCTTTTGGAGGAGAAAATGGATATTATTCATATTCATCTTCAGGTTTCGATGGATTTACAGATTTTGGAGACTTGGGAGATATATTTTCATCATTTTTTGGAGGAGGTTTTGGCTCACAAAGATCTTCAAGACGTAATAATGGACCTAAAAAAGGTGATGATTTAAATATAAGTTTAGATATTTCTTTTGAAGAAGCTTTTTTAGGTGTTGAAAAGGAGATAACAATAACAAGACAAGAAAAAAATGTAGTTATTGTAATGGAACAGGAGCTAAAAAAGGAAGTAGTGTTATAAAATGTCCTACATGTGGAGGAACAGGTCAAGTAAGACAGACACAAAATACTATTTTAGGTCAAGTTCAAACAACTAGAACTTGTAATGAATGCCACGGAACTGGTGAAATAATTAAAGAACCATGTGAATATTGTCATGGAAAAGGAACTATAAGAAAAAATCCAAAAATAAAAGTAAAAATTCCAGCAGGAATAGAAAATAATCAAACTGTAGTTTTAAGAGGACAGGGAAATCCAGGAACAAAAGGAGGGGCTACAGGAGATTTATACATAACAATTAGAATAAGAAAGAGTAGTGTGTTTACAAGAGATGGAAATACAATATATTGTGATATTCCTATTACAATAACACAAGCAACATTAGGAGCAGATTTAATAATTCCAATGGTAGATGGAACAAAAGAAAGCTATAGAATTCCTGAAGGAACACAAACTGGTACACAATTTACAATAAGAGGAAAAGGATTTAAGAATTTGAATTCTACTACACAAGGAAATTTTGTATTTAAAGTTATTGTTCAAAACCAAAAAGACTTTCAAAAGAGCAAAGAGAATTATTAACTCAACTTGCCAAAACAATGAACGAACAACCACCAGTAAAGAAAAGAGGAATTTTTGGTTAATAAAGAATATAATATATATAAGCTTGATATCATTTAGGATATTGAGCTTTTTGTATTTAATTATAATTAATTTGATTTATTTTTATCTATGCTATACAAAAGATAAAAATAAATGTATAATTGAATATGAAAAATAAAATAATTACATATTAAACGAAATAATAGCAAATAATAAAAAAAGGAGAAATTAAATTTAATGAATAAAAAAGAACAAAAAATTATAGATTTTATGAAAAGTGATGGGTATATTCAATGAAAGCTAAGGAAATAGCATATGTTTTAGGAGTAACTAAAGAAGAATATACTGAATTTGTAAATTGTTTAAAAAATTTAGAAGATGAATATAAAATTCTGAAAAATAGAAAAAATAAATATAGATTAAGAGATGAAAAGGTTTATGAAGGGTTATATAGAAAAAATGCAAAGGGATTCGGTTTTGTTAAGTTAGAAAATCAAGACGAAATAAAACAAAGTGAAGAAATTTATATTTCAAAAAGTAAATTCAATGAATGCACTAAATGGGGACACGGTTATAGTTAAAATTATAGAAGAAAAAGAAGACGGAAAAAGCCTAGAAGGTAAGATTTTGAAAATAAAAAAACATGAAAAAGAGACAATTGTTGGAATTTTTCAAAATAGCAAAAACTTTGGATTTGTAGTACCTGATGATAAATCTTTTGGAACAGATATATTCATATCTAAAAAGAATTTTGGTAAAGCGAGAAATATCATATAAAGTATTAGTTCAAATTACAAAATATCCTGAAAATGGAAAAAATGCTGAAGGAAAAATAATAGAGGTTATAGGAAACGTCAATGAAGCTGGAGTAGATATGCTTTCTTTAATAAAAGAATATAATTTACCGTCAAAATTACCTGAAGAAGTTGTAAAAGAGGCACAATCTAAAGGAGAGGAAATTGATTTAAAAAATTCAAAAAATAGAGTAGATTTAAGAGATAAAATTATTTTTACAATTGATGGTGAAGATGCAAAAGATCTAGATGATGCAGTTAGCGTTGAAAAATTACAAAATGGAAATTATAGATTAAATGTTCATATAGCTGATGTTTCAAATTATGTAACTCAAGATTCTCTATTAGATAAAGAAGCCTATATAAGAGGAACAAGCATTTATATGCTAGGAAGAGTTATTCCTATGCTTCCAAGAGAGCTCTCAAATGGTATTTGCAGCTTAAATCAAGGTAAAGATAGATTTACATTAAGTTGTTCAATGGAAATAAATTCAAAAGGTGAAGTTATCGATTCTAAAGTATATAAAGGAATAATAAGAGTAACAAGAAGAATGGATTATACATCGGTTCAAAAAATTATTGATAGATCTGATAATAAAGTACTAGAAGAATACAAAGAATATATTGAAGAATTTGACAAAATGAAAGAGCTTGCTGAAATTTTAAAGAAAAGAAGATTAGAAAAAGGATATTTAAATTTAGATATTCCAGAAAGTAAAATAGAACTTGACATTGATGGTTGGGCAGTTAATATAAAAAAATATGAAACATATTTTAGTAATGAAATTATAGAACAATTTATGCTTACAGCAAATGAAACAATTGCAGAGAAATTTTATTGGTTAGAAGCACCATTTATTTATCGTGTACACGAAAATCCAGATGAAGATAAAATAAAAGAAGCTAATAAATTTTTATATAATTTAAATTTAAAAATCAAAGCAAATAAAGATAACATTCACCCAAAAGCATTTCACAAGTATTAGAAGAAGTAAAAGGAAAACCAGAAGAAAAAGTTGTTTCAAATTTATTACTTCGTACATTGAAACTAGCAAGGTATGAAGACAAAAATACAGGTCATTTTGGAATTGCAAGTAAATTTTATTGCCATTTCACATCTCCAATTCGTAGATATCCAGATTTATTTATACACAGAATAATTTCTGAATATTTAAAAGACAATTACGATGTACCTTCTGATTTTACAAATGAAAACAAAATAAGAGCAAAGGATGCAGCTGAAAAATCTTCTGAAAGAGAAAAAATTGCAACTCAAGTAGAAAGAGAAGCAGAAAAAATTAAAAAAGCAGAATACATGGAGAAACATATTGGTGAAGAATTTGAAGGAGTGGTTTCAGGAATTACAAGTTTTGGTATGTTTGTGGAGTTAGATAATACGATTGAAGGTTTAATAAGATTTGATGATATAGGTAATGAATACTTTATTTATGATGAAGATAGGAAAAGATTGATTGGCGAAAAAAACAAAAAGAACATATAATATTGGAGATATAGTAAGAATTAGAGTAAAGAACAGTAGCAAGATTTTAAGACAAATTGATTTTGAAATAAAAAATAACTGATATAAAAAAGATATCAGTTATTTTTTATATTTTTTGATTTAAATTTTCTAATCTTTTTTCTTTTACCAAAAATAGATAAAAGTCTTAAGAAAATATTAATAAAATCCAAATACAATTCCATAGCACCATAAACATAAAGTTTTTTCATCATCGCAGAAACCTTGTTCTTGCATTTCTTTGATTTTATTCATATCATAAATTGTTAATCCAGCAAAAATAGCAAGCATAATCCAATCTAAAATGATATCTAGCATTGAGCTACCTATAAATATATTTATAATAGATACAACAATTCCAATAATTAGTGCAGTCATTAAAATTGTATTCCAATTAGATAAATCTTTGTCTGTTTTATAACCAATAAAAGCTAAAACAGCGAATAAAGCAGATGTTGCAATAAATGTGTAGGCAATTGAACCTAATTCATAAACAGCAAAGATAACTGATAAGGTGAAACCATTTAAAAATGCATATCCGAAGAATAACACAGTAACAGCTGTTGGAGAAAGTTTTCTAAAAAGTAATGAAAAAATTATTACAACAACAATTTCTGCAATAGCAAGGATAAAGAATGATTCATTTTCAAGCATTTTAATATATAACCCAGAATAATATGCATATAATGCCGTAATAGCACTAGCAATCAGTCCTAAAAACATTCTAAAACATGTTCCTGATAAAATTGAGTTCATATCAGAAGTATGGACTTCATTTGGTTCTTCATATAATTCCATATTTTTCACCACCTTTCATTAAAGTGATATTAAATATCATAACATATTGTAAAAAATAAATCTATAAAAATTTATAATTTTTTCTTAAATGTTTGTTAAAAATTATAAAACTATATTAAACAGTCATGTATTTATATGTATTTTCAGCTTAGTGTATTGTAAATATTTTTTACTAATTTCTTGACAATAAAATTAATAAAGAATAAAATAATGCTGGTCTAAAGTAAAAATTGAAGTTTTAAATAAAGGAATTGAAACAGTTATGAAATATAAAATATCTAAAGAAAATTTAATTGAATATTTTATAATAGTAATAGGAACATTACTATTATGCCAAAATTTTTACAAATGCATTATTCATCAGATACATATGTACTATATAATTTAGGATATATGGCATATCCTGAAAAATATTTTTTGTTAGATGGAAGATTTATATCGGCAGTAGTATGCTATCTAGCAGGATTGCTAAATATACCCATAAAAACATATATTATAGGGATGGACTTTATAGGAATAATATTTATAAGCTCTGCAATATATACAATGAATAAAATACTAGAAAAATTAATTAAACCTAAAGATAAAATTCAAAAGATATCATTAATATTAGCAAGTTTTGTATTGATATTAAATCAATTTACGTTGGAGTATTTATTATTTCCTGAATCAGCGGTAATGTGTCTAGGACTATTTTTAATTGTTTTAGCAACCAAAATAATGATAGATAATCCAAAACATAAATATATAAAAATATTTATAATGTTATTGATAGCAGGAATATCATATCAAGGACTATTAAATATTTTTCCGGTGCTTGCAATGATAACATACTTAGTAAAAGAAATAACTGAAGATAAACCATATAAAGAAAAAAGAAAAAGAGTTTTTAATAGAAATGATAAAATTGGCTATTATTGTTATAACAACTGTATTAATATGTATGAGCCTAGTAAAATTTGGAACAACATTATTAAAAAGTTCACAAGATAGAAGAATGCATCTAATAAGTTTTGAGGCCGTAAAATTAAGAGGAGAAACGGTATCAGAATATCTTAATGAATTGTGGAATGAATGTATGGGAATGTTACCAAAATACACCAATACTATTGTGTTAGTGATTAGTGCAATATTGTTGATAGTATTGAAAACAAAGAAAGAATATATAATGCAATACGTATTAATAGTTTTTATAGCTTTTTTTATATGCATAGTTCCAATGTTCCTATTTAATACAGGAGTTTGTGGAAGAGTAAATTCTCCATTAATGATGTTATGGGGGGCTTCATTAATTATATTGTTAGCACAATCAAGTGTTATAAGCAATAATAAGAAATTAATAATATATGCTTTTACAGTAATTTCTTTTATAATAAACAGTATATTCATTATGCAAAATATAACAGAACATATAGCTGCAAACAGAGTAGACGAAAACACAGGTAAAACCATAAAATATTTAATGGAAAAATATGAAAATGAAACAGGAATTGAGATAACAAAATTTTCTTATACATATGACAGAAATCCACAACAATATGCAGTAGGGATAAAACCGTTGCAGTCATTAACTGAAAGAAAATTTGCTTGTTCATGGTGTATTACGCAAACAGTTAATTATTATTGCAATAAAAAGCTAAAATTAGTACCAATGACAATTGAAGTGAAAAATAAATTTAAAAATATGGATTATACAGAATTTTCAGAGGAACAACTAATTTTTGATGGAGATACATTGTATATGCTTGTATATTAAATAAAGTTTACTTAATATACAACAAAAATTACAAAATTAGTCAAAAACTATTGAATAATTGCATAAATGTGTGGTATAATACGAAAAGTTGCAAATTTAAAGGAGGAAATAAAAATGAAAGCTTTAAGAAAAACAAAAATAGTTGGAACAATAGGACCAGCAAGCGAAAACAGATTACCTGAATTATTTGAAGCAGGATTAAACGTATGTAGAATTAACTATTCACATGGAAGTTGGGATGAACAAAAAGAAAAATCAGAAACAATAATGAAATTAAGAGAAGAATTAGATTTACCAATCCCAATGTTATTAGACATGAAAGGACCAGAAATAAGAACTGGAATGTTATATACAGGAAAGAATACAAAGGTACAGTTAAAAGATGGTCAAAAATTCACATTAGTAAATGAAGATATTACAGGAGACGAAGAAAAAGTTTCTGTAACATATAAAGAATTATATAAAGACGTAAAACCAGGTACAAAAATTTTAATAGATGATGGAGCAATTGAATTAAAAGTTGATGAAGTTGTTGGAAAAGACATAGTTACAACAGTAGTTCATGGAAATGGATTAGGAAGTAGAAAAACTATGAATTTACCAGGAACAATAATAAGATTACCAGGATTAGCTGAAAAAGATATAGAAGATCTTAAGGCAGCTTGTGAACATGATTATGACTATGTTGCTATATCATTTGCAAGAAATATAGATGATATAATGCAAGTAAGAAAAGTATTAGACGAAAATGGTGGAAAAGACATCAAAATAATAACAAAAATAGAAAATGTTGAAGGAATAAACAACATGGAAGCTATAGTAGATATGGCTGATGCTCAAATGATAGCTCGTGGAGATATGGCTACAGAAACTGATTTCACAGAACCACCAGTTATGCAAAAAAAATTAATCAAAATGTCAAATAAATTAAATAGACCTGTTATAACAGCAACACAAATGCTTGAATCAATGACTCATCAACCATTACCAACAAGAGCAGAAGCAAGTGACGTTGCAAATGCAGTATATGATAGAACAAGTGCTGTAATGTTATCAGGAGAATGTGCACAAGGTGACTATCCAGTTGAATGTGTTAAAACAATGGTAAAAATAGCAAATAGAGTTGAACCTGAAATAGATTATTGGAAAAGATTTGATCAAAATGATAATATCGATTTAAGCGACTTTAAAACACAAATAGCATATTCTGCATGTGTATCAGCAAAAAATATGAAAGCAGATGCAATAGTTTGCTATACAAATTCAGGAGATTCAGCAAGAGCATTAGCAGGATTAGGAGCAGGATGCCCAATTCTTGCGATAACAGATAATAAGAGAACATTCCGTCAATTAGCTTTAGCTTGGAACGTTACTCAATATATGTTGAATCACAAGAAAATGCTGATAAGACAGTAGAAGCAGGAATAAAAAAAAATTACAAGATAAAGGAATATTAGAAAAAAGGAGATACAGTAGTAATCTCTGGAGGATCTAAATTAATGGCTGACAAAGTAGAAAGCAAAATTCTTGGTGGAATCTTAAGAGTATAATATATAGATTAAAAACACTACTTTATTTTATTAAAAGTAGTGTTTTTTTGTCTTATATAATATTTAAATTAATAAATATAAGTATAATCTTTTTTGAAAAAAATTTTTTTCTAAAGCGGTTGCAAAACAAAAAGTTATAAACTATAATATAACAAGATTTGGAAAAGAAAAAAGAAAAAATTTTTTTGAGAAGTTTGTTTTTTTCCAACTAGGTAATAGCCTTAGAAAGGAATGATATTAATCATGGTAAATGAAAAAGAAGCAATAAAAAAATTAGAAAAGTATAATCAAACACATATTATAAAAATTTTAGATAAAATTGAAGCAGAAAAAAAAAAGAATTGATAGATCAAATTATGAGAATAGATTTTAATCAAATTAAAGATTTATATGAAAATATCAAAGTGAACAAAAATAAAATTACAGGTAAAATAAAGCCAATAGAGTCAATAGATAAATCAAAATTAAAAAAAGCTGAAATAGAAAGATTAGAAAATTTAGGAATAAGAGAAATAAAAAACAGAAAATATGCTGTAGTTACAATGGCAGGAGGCCAAGGAACAAGACTAGGATTTAATGGACCAAAAGGTACATTTAAATTAGATATTGGGAAAAATGGAAAATATATATTTGAAATATTAGCTGACACTTTAAAAGAAGCAGCTAAGAACATAGGAGAAGAAATTAATTGGTATATAATGACAAGCAAAGAAAATGATAATGCTACAAAAAAATTCTTCGAAGAACATAATTATTTTGACTACGACAAAAATAAAATAAATTTCTTTTCACAATCTACATTACCACTTATAGATAAAGATGGAAAACTTCTTATAGGAAAAGACTTTAAAATAAGAGAGGCATCGGATGGGAATGGTGGAGTATATAAAGCCTTAAAAGAAAATGGAATGATAGAAGATATGAAGAAGAAGGGAATAAATTGGATTTTTATCTGTGGAGTTGACAATATTATGGTAAAAATGGTGGATCCGTTATTTCTAGGAATGACTGTAGATAAAAATGTACCAATATCTTCAAAATCAATAAAGAAAAACTATCCAGAAGAAAAAGTGGGGGTATTTTGTAAAAGAGATGATAAGCCAAGTATTATAGAATACATAGAGCTTTCAGAAGAAATGAGGTATGCTAAAAAAGAAGACAATGACTTGATTTATGGTGATGCCAATATTGTAAGCCATATATTGAATATAGATGCAATCGAAAAAATCTCAAAAGAAAAATTAGATTACCATTTAGCTATAAAAAAGAATGCTTTTATTGATGAAAATTTAAAAGAGATAATTCCACAGGAACCAAATTCATACAAATTTGAAGCTTTTATATTTGACGGATTTAAATTCTTAGATGATATGGCTATATTAAGAGTAAAAAAAGAGAGGAAGAATTCTCACCAATAAAAAATAAAGAGGGCTTAGATAGTCCTGAAACAGCAAAAGAAATTTATTGTAAATATTGGAATATAAAATAAATATAAAATTTAAAAAGTGTAATAACGTTAAATGGAAAGGAATACTGATTTTAGTATATAGTAAAAAAATTATGGAGAATTGTAAAATAGAAAATTTATATAATTTAGAGCAAACTATAGCAAAACATATTTTTGAAAATATAGAATATCCTTGGGAAGCTCTTTCAAAGATAGAACAATTTATTATAGAATTAGGAAATAAATTAGATAAAGATAAATTTGACAAAGTAGATGAAAATATTTGGATTGCAAAAAACGCTAAGGTTGCAGAAACAGCATATATAAAAGGACCAACTATAATAGATGAAAATGCAGAAATAAGACATTGTGCGTTTATAAGAGGAAGAGCAATTGTAGGAAAAAATACTGTAGTAGGGAACTCAACAGAGTTGAAAAACGTTATTTTATTTAATAATGTAGAAGTACCACATTATAATTATGTTGGAGATTCTATTTTAGGGTATAAAGCTCATATGGGAGCAGGAAGCATAACATCAAATGTAAAATCAGATAGAAAAAATGTAGAAATAAAATTAGAATCTAAAAATATAAAAACTAATTTAAAAAAGGTTGGAGCTATGATTGGTGATAATACAGAAATAGGCTGTGGAACTGTATTAAATCCAGGAACAATAATTAGCAGGAATTCTATAATATATCCTCTTTCTTCTGTAAGAGGATTCGTAAGAGAAAATTCAATATACAAAAATCAAAATGAAATAGTTTTAAAAAAATAAACAAGAAGGGAGATATATGTTGTGAAAAATATCAACATATACTAAAAAAATGAAACTAATATATGGAACAGGAAATCAAGGAAAAGTAAATCAAGTAAGAGATTACTTAAAAACTACAGATTTAAATCTAGAAATTATATCAATTAAGGATTTAGGATTTAATGAAGATGTAGAAGAAAACGGAAAAACGTTTGAAGAAAATTCTTTAATAAAGGCAAAAGCAATGAAAAAATTTCTCGATGAAAATAAAATTGAGGGAATAATAATGACTGATGATTCTGGACTTTGTGTCAATGCATTAGGAGGAAAACCAGGAATATATAGTGCTAGATATGCTGGAGATCATGCACCACAAGATGTAGTTTTAAATAAATTGTTAGAAGAAATAGAAAAAACAAAAACAGAAGATAGGTCTGCTCAATTTGTGTGTGTTTTAACAGCAATATTACCAAGTGGAAAGGTTATTGTGGCAAGAGGAGAAGATAATGGTAAAATTCTTAAAAAGCCAGGAACAATGGGAAAATTAACATATGATCCTGTTTTTGTGCCAGAGGGATTTGAAGTTCCAATGACAGAAATAGCTGACAAAGATTTAGGATCTACACATAGAGAAAAGGCTTTGCTTAAATTAATAGAAAAGTTAAAAGATGAAGATATAAATTAACTAAAAAAGAAATTGGAGAGGATTTTAAATGGCATTCTCGCTAGATGTAAAAAAGGAATTAAGCCAAATAAAAAATTTAGCTAATAAAGAAGAAGTTAATTATGAATTAATGGGATATTTTATTAGTAATAATATATCATGTGTTGATAAAAAATTAAATATTCGACAGAAAATGAATACAATATAGATAGATTTTCAAAATTATTAAAAAACATAAATTTTAATAATTTTGATATATCTGTTTTAGGAAAAAGTTTTATAATAACATTTAGAGAAAAGGATTTTTTTGATGTCTTAAAAAAAAGAATATTAATCAGTTTAATTTAGATATGTTTTCATATTTAAGATATATATTTGAAAAAATTAATTCAGAAAAAAACATAGAATTGATAAAATCATTTATACGAGGAGTTTTTTTAGGTTCGGGTTCAATTAATAATCCTGAAAATACATACCATATGGAAATCTATATAAAGAATAGAGAAGTTCTAGAAAAAACTTTTTGATATTGTACAAAAATATAATTTGAATCTAAAAAAATCGGAACAATTTTTATACATAAAAGATGGAGAAGAAATCTCTAAATTTTTAGCATTTATTGGAGCTAATAAATCTGTATTAAAATTTGAAGAAATAAGAGTTCAAAAATATATGAATAACAAAGTAAATAGACTTGTAAATTGTAAAACTGCCAATTTAAACAAAGTGCTAAATGCATCTATAGAGCAAATAGATGCAATAAATAAATTAAAGAAAAACGGAAAATTCGAGAAATTAGATGAATCTTTAAAAGAAATAGCTAATTTAAGAATTGATTATCCAGATTTATCACTCATTGAACTAGGTCAAAAACTTAAAAGTCCTTTAGGAAAATCAGGAGTTAATTATAGAATGAAGAAAATAATTCAAATTTCAAAAATCTATTGATAAAAAAATTTTATTTGTATATAATACGTGAAGAAAGAAAATGGAGGTAACTAATGAAAAACAAATATGAATTAGATTATAAAAAATTAAAAATGACATGTAATCCCAATGACTTTAAATTTGAGACAACAAAAGATCTAGAACCTATAACCGCTGGAATTGGACAAGAAAGAGGAATAAAAGCTTTAGAATTTGGAATTAATGTAAATGCAAAAGGTTACAATTTGTATATAGAAGGACCAAGCGGAGTTGGTAAAACAATGTATACAAAAAATTATTTAAAGCAAATTGCAACTAAAAAGAAAGTTCCAAATGACTGGTGTTATATATATAATTTTCAAAATCCAAATGAACCAATTTCAGTTTCTCTTCCAGCAGGACAAGGAAAAGAATTTAAAGAAAATATGGATGGATTTATAAAAGAAATAAAAAAAGATATAAAAAAAGTACATTTAATAATGATGATTTTGAGAAAGAAAAATCACTAATAAAAAAAAGAATTTGAACAAAAAAGAGAAGTTTAATGGAAAAACTTGAAAAAGAAACAATGAAACATAACTTTCAAGTAAAATCTGCACAAAACGGAATTTATATGATGCCTGTTTTAGATGGAAAGGCATTAAAAGAAGAAGAATTTAATAAATTGGATGAAAGCATAAAAAATAAATATGAAGAAAAATCAGAAATTGTACAAGAATTAATAATGCAAGCGATAGGACAAATAAAAGAAATAGAAAGACTATCTGATAAGAAAATTTCAGAGTGGCAATCAAATGTTGCATTACTTACAGTTAATGTTCATATAAACTTTTTAAAATCTAAATATAAAAGAAATAAAAAAATAAATCATTTTTTAAGTGAAGTAAAAAAAGATGTTTTAAAAAATGTTCCAGTATTTTTAGAGGAAGATGAAGAAGGTAATGATAAAAAAACAGCAAACCCACTTCAACAAAAACAAGATCCTTGTTTAAATTATAGGGTTAATTTATTTATAGATAACAGTAATTTAGAAGGTGCACCAGTAATAATGGATTCAGACTATTCTTATCAAAATATTTTTGGTAAATTAGAATACGAAAATTATTATGGATCGCTAAAAACAGATCATACGATGCTTAAACCAGGATTATTACAAAAAGCAAATGGAGGATATATAATTTTCCAAGCAAGAGATTTATTAAATAATGCTGCATGTTATGAAAGCTTAAAAAAGGCATTAAGAATAAAAAGAATTGGAATAGAAAACACACAAGATCAACGTTCATCTATGGTAATGGTTTCATTAAAGCCTGAAACTATACCATTAGATTTAAAGGTAATACTAATAGGAGACAGTTATATATATCAAGCTCTTTTAGCAATGGATACAGATTTTAAACATTTATTTAAAATCAAAGTAGAATGGGAAGATGAAGCACCTTTAAATGTAGAAAACGAAAATAGATTAGCAAGAGTAATTCATGACTATTGTGTGCATGAGGAATTTTTAGATTTAGATAAATATGCAATGGCAAAAGTTATTGAATATTCATCAAGAATAGCAGGTGATCAAACTAAAATCTCAACATTATTTAATGACATTTTTGAGGTAATTAGTGAAGCATCTACATGGGCAAAGATGTCAAAATCAAAATTAGTTACAGAAGAATATATACAAAAAGGCTCTTGAACAAAAAAAAGAAAGAGTAAAAAAATATGATAGTAAATATATGGAGATGATAATAGATAATTCTTTACTTATTAGCACATCTGGCGAAAAAGTAGGAGAATTAAATGGACTTACTGTTATGACAGTGGGCAATTATACATTTGGAAAACCTGCTAAAATTACAGTTAATACTTATACTGGAAAAAATGGAATTATAAATATAGAAAGAGAAGTTGAGTTATCAGGATCTACACATTCAAAAGGTGTACTTATATTAACAGGATTTTTAGGAGAAAAATTTGCACAAGATATTCCACTTAGTTTGACTGCAAGTATTTGTTTCGAACAATTATATAATGGAGTTGATGGGGATAGTGCTTCAAGTACAGAACTTTATGGTTTACTTTCAAGCTTATCAGAAGTTCCAATTAATCAAGCAATTGCTGTAACAGGCTCTGTAAATCAAAAAGGAGAAATCCAACCAATAGGTGGTGTAAACGAAAAAATAGAAGGATATTTCCAAGTATGCAAGCAAAGAGGATTGGATGGTACACATGGTGTAATGATTCCAGTGCAAAATATAAAAAATTTACAACTTTCTGATGAAGTAATAAATAGTGTAAAAAAGGTCAATTTAAAATTTATGCAGTTTCGAGTATCGACGAAGGAATAGAGGTTTTAACAGGTGTACCAGCAGGTAAAATGGATACATCAGGAAAATTTCCAGCAGGAACTGTAAATTATTTAGTATATGAAAAACTAAAAAAATATTCTAAAATTGGTCAAAAAAAACTAGAATAAAACTTTAAAATAAATCAGTGTCTGAAAAGTGTAATTTGATGACACTGATTATTAAGAAAGGATTAATTATAAATATGAACAAACTAAAAGATTCTAAAGGTATAACTTTACTTGCACTTACAATTACTATTATTGTTATGATGATTCTTTCAGGAACTCTAATTATAAGCACAAATAATCAATTAAAAATAAAAAAGTAAATAATTTGTATAGTGACATAGAATTGTTAAATAATAAAGTTTCTGAATATTACATAAAAAATAAAACTCTTCCAATAAAAGGTGAATATGCAAATGCAGATGAGGTTAAAACAATACTAAAAACAAATGGTGCAAAAAACACAGAAAATTTACTTGATGTTAGTGATAAACTAGGAGATGAAAAAACTTATTATGTCATAGATCTTACTAAATTAGATAATTTAACTTTAAATTATGGGAGAAAATATTCAGAGTGGAAAAGTGGAACATCACTTCAAGATTTATATATTATAAACATAAAAAGTCATAAGATATACTATCCAAAAGGTGTAAAAATAGATAATGAATTATATTATTCATATAATTTAAATTTAAAAGCAAATGACTCTTTAACCCAATATAATACAGGTTTAATACCAAATGTAAAAGTATCAAACGTAAATTTTGAAAATACCTTAGAAGATTCCGTTATTTATATTGCAAAAAGTGGAATAGCCAAATTAAATGTAAACTTTTTAGTCACGGTGCCAAATAATAATGAACTAAAAGATACATATTATGCTTTTACAAAAGATAATACAGAAAATAAAAAATTTATAAGATGCAATTTTAATAAAGATAGTTCAAATTCAGATCAGATATTATACAAGGGAGAGTTTAAAAGTGAGGACCTAGAAGCGGGAAAATACTATTTATGGTTAAAATTTGAAGATAAGTACGGAAATGAATTTATAACTCAAAAATCCATTAATGATAAAGAAGATGAAATTACAAATCAAATAGAAATAAAGGAAAGCGAAATAAACCTTAATGTGACTAGTACAGAAGTAGATAAAAAAGAGATTTTAATAAAATTTAATCCAGATGCTTTTGAGGAAATGTACTATGGCGAAGGAGAAACTTTAGAAGATGCTAAAAATAATTGTAAGATGATATCAAATAGTGTGAGTTATGACGAAATTTCAGATACAGGAGAGAGACAATATACTTTGGTTGTGCAAAAAGATGAATATGTTTTTGTGTATGGCAAAGATATATTTGGTAATATTACATCTACTTATGTTCTAATAGATATTTAATTATAAGGTAAATATTCAAGAGGATTAACATAAGAATTATCAATCCTAATTCCAAAATGAAGATGAGGTCCGTGTAGTTGCACCATTAGTTGGAGTACCTGTGGAATCTTTGTATTTATTTCCAGGAACTCCATATACATATTTTGGACCAACTTTTCCAATAACTTGGCCTTTTTTTATATTTTGACCAATTGAAACAATAAAATCTGGATTGCAATGACAATAAGAGTATTTTATTTCTTTATTTTCATTATTAAAAGAACTTAATGTAATTGTATATCCGCCACCGACCTAAAAAGCCAAGAAAACTAATGGTTCCATCAGTTACAGCAATAAATTCACTACCTTCAGGTGCACCAATATCAATGCCTTTATGAAAATAAGAAGCACCAGCTGTTGGAGCATTTCTTTTACCATAAAAAGAATTTATCTTGTAGTAATTTGGAGAGGGCCATAGTAATTCTTCAGAAGATTTATATTCAATATTATAATCTAATTTTAAATTTACGGGAATAAAGAATATACAAATAAATATGGTAAAAAAAATTAAAAACATATAAAATTTATTGAAAAGATTTATAAAAAACACCTCTTTGAAATAATATTTTTGAAAAAAGTGAATTTATTATAATAAGTAAGTTGTATTTTGTCAATAAAATATTGAAAATTAACTATATATTTGTTAAAATATTTTTGTTATTCAAAGTAATATAATTATAAGGAGATCAAAGATAAAATGAAAAAAATATTTGAAAAAAAGATTAATGTTATACTTATAATTGCTTTAGCAATTTTAGTTGTTGTTACAATTGCTGCAGTCGTTATATGGCAAGTAACAACAAAAAATGTAAAACAAGAAATTTCTTACGAAGACAAAGTAAATTGTAATAATTATTTTGAAAATATAGCAATAAATTTAGATTTGAAAAGAGTTAAAAGAGATGGACAAGATACTACCTTGAAAGAGGAATTCGGTATTTCAGAAAGTGAAGAAAACAATATTCTTTCGTCAGAAGTAAATATAAGAGAATTTTTTCAAAATTCATCATTTGAAGTAAGCAAAAAAGAAAATATTATGTATATAAAAAATGACTTCCAAACAAAGAAAATTATAGTTATTGCAGATAATATAGATGAAAATAAATCTTTTGACGCTGTTTCTTCAAAAAAAGATGCCAAGTGGGATGTATATATTAGAATATGATACAAAAAAGAAAAACAAAAGCAGCATATGAGTATTTTTCATCTCAGGGTGGAGTTAAAGTTTTAAAAGATGAAATATCTTATGTTAGTCAAATCTCAGATGAATCTCAAACAATGTATGGAGGGGAACAAGAGGACTTACCAAATTCTTCAATTTCAAGAGGAATAACCATGATGGGATTGGATAATTTTAAAAATATAATAAACGAAAATGGAAATCCAAGTGATGTAATTGTTTCTACAATAGGATATGGTGTTTGTATAGAAAACGAGTTCTTTAAAGACAGAATTTCAGATAGATATTATAATTTTATAGACAACAAAAAAGAAGTTCAAGAGACAATTTCTCAAGGCAGTAGAATAGCAGAGGTTATAACTGATTCTACAACAAATAATGTAAAACTATTACCAATAAAAGTTGTAAATGATCAAGGATATACATCAACATCAGCATTAGTAATGGGAATAGAATATGCTTCTAAATTATCAGATATAATTTGTTACGAGCTTGTTAATAAAGAAAATGAAGCGATAGATAAAGCTCTTAAAAATGCATATAAAGAAAATAAATTGTATGTGCAGTAACTACAAAAGGTGAAAATAGTTACCCTGCTAGTTATTCTACAACAATTGCTACAGCATCTTTAAATAAAAATTTGGAAATTGCTACATATTCAGGAAGTGGAGATTATATAGATTTTTCTGCGTCAAGTACTGATATAAAAGAAATTTTTAATAATTCATCTTCAGTATCAAGATGGTCTGGAGCACAATATTCTAATGCTTTTTATTGCTTCAGAAATTGCATTAATAAAAACTTATAATAAAGATTTCAGTATAAAAGAAATCTACAATGAACTTATAAAATATTCAAAAGATTTAGGAGATTCAGGTAAAGATAAATCTTTTGGTAATGGAATACCAATTTTTTCTACTATAAAAATATCAGATATAGATAAAAAAGCTCCTGAGATGCAGGATATACAAGTTAATAATGAAATATGGGAACAACTTAAAAAAATAAATGTTGTTGCAAAAGATAATATTAGGCTTACAGGATGGCAAGTATCTACATCAGAAGAAGAACCTAAGGAGTGGAATGAAATATCAGATGTTACACCTAATTTAGAAACTCAAACTGAAATAAAAGATAATGGAAAGTTTTTTATTTGGGTAAAGGATAGTGCAGGAAATACTACAAATAAACAAATAGAAGTAAGCAAAATAGACAATAAAGGACCAAATATTACTTATACAATTAATAGAGATACTTTAAATACAGATAAATATATAAGTATAAACGCAGAAGCAACTGATGAGGAATCAGGTTTGGCAGAATCAGCATATAGTTGGGATAATGTATCATGGGGAACTGATAATAAAACTTTGAAAGTTACACAAAATGGAAGATATACTATATATTGTAAAGATAATGTAGGAAATATATCTTCAAAAGAAATTATTATTAATGATTTTGAAGTAAAAGCACAAGCAATAATAAATGAAGGCGTTGTATTAAAAAGTGTAACTCCATCAACATCATGGGTAGATAATATAAATCAAGATGTTCAAATAATATTTAGAAATAATATAGACATTGTTGCATGGCAAATAACAACAGAGAATGTTGAACCATCAAATTATGTTCAAGTAAAAAGTCCAGGGACAACAGAAAATAGCAATAGGAATAATTCAGAGATACCACAAAATACTTTAGAATTAAATACAAATACATCAGTAATAAATAATTCTAATAATTCAAACTATTCATTAAGTAATACATATATTGCTGTAACAGCATCATTTGAAGTTGAAAAGACATATTATGTATGGGTTAAAGATTCTGCTGGAAAAGTTTATGGACAAAGTTTCAGGATAGAAAAAGTACAGTATTAAAAATATTAATATAAGGTTACAATTCAAAAAGTAAATTACATGTTTAGAAGTAATCGAATTGTAACCTTACAATATAAAAAATAAAACTAATTAAAAAATACTTGTAAAATTTGTAAAAAAGTATATAATATGATAAAATTTAAATACTAAGAAAGGGATGAAATAAAAAATGACATTTATAGAAAGTGTAAAGCAAAGAGCGAAAAAAGAACTAAAAACAATAATACTTCCAGAATCAGAAGATAAAAGAGTTTTACAAGCAGCTGAAAAAGTAACTAAAGAAGGTTTTGCAAAAGTTATTCTTTTAGGTAATAAAGAAAAAATTTTGGAAGACTCTAAAAATTATGATATTGATTTATCGAATATAGAAATAATTGAACCAGAGAAATCAGAAAAAAAAGCAGAATATTCAGAAAAACTTTATGAATTAAGAAAAGCAAAAGGAATGACAATAGAAGAAGCTGAGAAGTTAATTTTAAATCCAGTTTATTTTGGAATGATGATGTTAAAAGACGAAAATTCTAAAGCAGATGGATTGGTTTCAGGAGCTTGTCATTCGACAGCTGATACACTAAGACCTGCACTTCAAATCTTAAAAACGGCACCAAATACAAAACTTGTTTCTGCTTTTTTTGTTATGTGTGTGTCAAATTGTGAACATGGGGAAAATGGAACATTTATCTTTGGAGATTGTGGACTAAATCCAAATCCAAATGCAGATGAACTTTCAGAAATTGCTATATCATCAGCAGAGAGTTTTAAACATTTGGTGCAAAAAGATCCAAAAGTAGCTATGCTTTCATATTCAACATATGGAAGTGCAAAATCAGATTTAACACAAAAAGTAATTGATGCGACAAATTTTGCAAAAGAAAAAAGAAAAGATCTAATAATAGACGGAGAATTACAATTAGATAGTGCAATAATTCCTGAAATAGCTGCATCAAAGGCACCCAAAAGCCCAATTAAAGGAAAAGCAAATGTACTTATATTTCCAAATTTAGATGCCGGAAATATAGGATATAAATTGGTTCAAAGGTTAGCAAAAGCAGAGGCCTATGGACCACTTTGCCAAGGTATTGCAAAGCCAGTAAATGATTTGTCTCGTGGATGTTCAGCAGAAGATATAGTAGGAGTTGTTGCAATAACAGCGATACAAGCTCAAAAATAAAGTTAATTACTAGATAGGTTAGTAAAAAAGCAAAAAGAAAGGATTTGAAAAAATGAAAATATTAGTATTAAACTGTGGTAGTTCATCACTTAAATATCAATTAATAAATATGGAGACAGAGGATGTAATTGCTTCTGGAAAATTTGAAAGAATAGGAGAAAAAGAAAGTTTTATAACACATAAAGCTTGTGGAAAAAAAGTTACAATTAATCATGTTGCAATGAATCATACAGAAGCAATTGATTTTACTTTAAAACAATTAACAAATCCAGAGTACAAAGTAATAGATGACTTAAATGAAATAAATGCGATTGGACATAGGATAGTTCATGGTGGTGAAAAAATATCAAAACCTGTACTAGTTGATGATAAAACAGTTCAAGATATAAAAGATTGTATAGATTTAGCACCACTTCATAACCCAGCAGCAATAATGGGAATAGAAGCATGCAAAAAAGTAATGCCAGGTAAACCAATGGCAGTTGTTTGTGATACAGCTTTCCATCAAACAATGCCTATAGAGAATTACATATATCCAGTTCCATATGAATTTTATGAAAAATATGGAGTAAGAAAATATGGAGCTCATGGAACTTCACATATGTATGTTGCTAATAGGTTAGCAGAAATTTTAGGAAAAGATATAAAAAATCTTAAAATTGTAACATGTCATTTAGGGCAAGGTTCAAGTATTTGTGCTGTTGATGGAGGTAAATCAATTGATACATCAATGGGGCTTACACCTCTTGGAGGAATTCCAATGGTAACAAGGTCAGGAGATTTAGATCCATCTGTTGTAACATACATAATGAAAAAAGAAAATCTATCATCAGATGAAGTCGAGAGTTTATTAAACAAGAAATCAGGGTTACAAGGAATTTCAGGTATGGCTCCTGATTTTAGAGAAATTGAACTTGCATCTTATGGGGAGAATAAAAGAGCAGAAATTGCTATAAAGGTGTTTAATTATTCTATTGCTGGATATGTGGCAAAATACGCTGTTGCAATGGGAGGTTTGGATGCTGTTGTAATTACAGGTGGAATTGGAGAAAATCAAATTAACATACGTAAAGGAATCTGTGAAAAATTAAAAGTTTTAGGCGTGGAGTTAGATGAAGAAGCAAATGATATGCGTGGAGAAGAGAAAATGATAACAACTAAAGAGTCTAAAGTTAAAGTATACGTTATACCAACAAATGAAGAATTAATGATTGCAAAAGCAACAGAGGATTTGGTTAAATAATTAGATAATAAAAAAAGTTTACGTATGAAAAAAACCACACTTTTTGAAGTGTGGTTTTTTTCATACGTACTTAATCGACATCATTGACGTTTTTAAATGTGACCAAATATTCTCCAAATTTTCCAGTTTTGACGCTTTCAACAAATGGATGATCAAAGAGATCCTTAACAAAAGATTCTCCAGATTTTATTAATGTGTAGCAGGTATCACCTCGATCACAAATTCCATATTTCAATCCTGAAATAAACGATAAGTTAATTGGTGATGTTTGTTTTCCAATAAGATCTGGAATTAAATTCTCGAGTTCTCTTTTACCAAAAGTTGATAAACAGTCTTTCATTTTTTCAATGAACTTTGGCGTAACAACTTTTGAATTTACAACCCAAATATTTTTGGTTGGGGTTTCTTGAATTAAAACAAATTCACGTCCCTCCAAAAGTACTTTTGAAGAATCTGTTACAGTAAAAAATTTAGTCGACATAAAGTAACCTCCTTGAATGTATCGTTTGAATAAACAAACAATTAGTATGATAAGCTGATAATTATATTATAACAAATTTTAATAAAAAAGTCAAGAATTTACATAAAATAATTTGACATAAAGTTAAAGTTATGGTAAAATACTTAATGACTGGGTTGATGAGAGTAATAAATTATGAGAAATTGGAGGAGAAAATGAATAATAACTACAAGAATAGAATAATAACTATATCAGGTGAACCAGTAAGTGGAAAAAGCACAACATTAAAGAAGATGATAGAGAAATTAAAACAAAAAAAGGAATAAGAGAAGAAAATATACATTATGTTCAAACTGGAGAGATATTTAGAAAGTATATGAATAGAATAGTGGAACTTATTGTGAATTTTGATAACCGTGAAAAAGCTATGGAGATAGCTAGAACTCCTGAAATACAAAGTCTAATAAAAGACCAAAAATCTTTAAACGACTTGATGCAGACCATAGCTAAAGTTAGAAATGACAGAGAGTTATTAGAGAATTTCACTGTTGATGAAGCAAATAAAAATAAAGATTTTTCAGAAATAAGAGAAAAAGTCGATCACATAATTGATACTAGTATGGAAAAATTGGGAAAGAAAATTAATAGTGAAAAACATCCAAATGAAATATGGCTTATTGATTCAAGGCTTGCGTTTTCGAATATTCCAGATTCTTTTTCAATAAGATTAACTACAAATCCTGAAGTCGCTGGTAAAAGATTGTTCCAGGATAAAAATAGGGGAAAAGAGGATAATTGTTATAGAAATGAAGAAGAAGCCAAGATTGCAAGAGAAAGTAGGCGTAAAGGTGAGCAAAAAAGATATATAAAAAGATATGGCATAGACTTAGAAGATGAAAATAATTATAATTTGGTAATCGATACTTCATATGTAGATATTGATAAAATTGCAGATACTATTTTAGAGTGTGAAAGTAAATATCAAAAAGGTATACAATTTGAAAAGAATATATTCCATACAGATAATAAAAAAGATGATGAAACAAGGTAGAGCAATATTTAATATAAAATTTAAAAGTAACAGTTATATATTGAAAAATATATAACTGTTACTTTATTCTTATCCACGTCCATTACGTGTAACTTTGAAATATCTTTCGAAATGTCCTGTATTAGCATTAAATTTAATAGAATCATCACCTTTTAAAGGTTCGATTGTCCATGCTTTCCGTCCTATACGAGGATGTTCAGGATATTTGTAAAGATCACTTTCTGGTACAACTTTAGATGGATTCAATAAAAAAACCCCTTTCATATGAATTATAATAATTCAATTATATTCATCAAACAGAAAAATATGCTCAAAATTAAGTGAAAAAATGAAAATATTTTTCTAAAACCAATTGACAGTAAAATCAAATTAGTATAATATAGTAACGTACCAAATAAAGGAAGGAGCATAAAAAGGTGAGACAAAAAAAGAATGACAAAGTATCAGAAATACTAAGAAAAATAGCTCCAGGAACAACAATAAGAGAAGGACTAGATAATATCCTAAAAGCAAGGACCGGTGGCTTAATATTATTTACAGATAATGAAGAAGTACTAAAAAATTTAGTTGACGGAGGTTTTTTTATAAATGAAGAATATTCGTCATCGAAATTATATGAACTTGCTAAAATGGATGGAGCAATAGTATTAAGTGCAGACATGAAAAAAATATTATATGCAAATGCTCAACTTATTCCATCAAGAGATATTGTAACAATAGAAACAGGAACAAGACATAGAACAGCAGAAAGAACAGCTAAACAAACAGGGGAACTTGTAATAAGTATATCTCAAAGAAGAAATATAATAACAATATTTAAAGAAAATGAGAGATATATTTTAGAAGATACAGAAGTAGTATTAAATAAAGCAAATCAAGCAATAAAAACACTTGAAAAATATAAAAAAGTCTTTGATAGCAAACTTAATATTTTAAATGAATATGAATTTAACGACATAGTAACTTTAGATAATGTAATTGGTGTAGTGCAAAGAGCAGAAATGGTAATGCAAATTGTAATGGAAATTCAAAAGCAAGTTGCTGAGTTAGGAGTAGATGGAAGATTAGTAAGTATGCAATTAGAACAATTAATAGGTGGAATAGAAAAAGAAGAGTTATTAATTGTTAAAGATTATTCATTAAAATCAAAACAAACAGCGGAAGAAATTATAGAAGAATTATCAAACATGGAATATGAAGAATTAATAAAGGAAATAAATATAGCAAAAATTCTTGGATACGAGATTTTTGAAAATTATGAAGAAGTGAATGTCTATCCAAAAGGATATAGAATTTTAAATAAAATACCAAGAATGCCATCAAATATTGTTGAAAATTTGATACAGGGATTTGAGTCACTTCAACATATAATAGATGCAAGTATAGAAGAATTAGATAAAGTAGATGGTATAGGTGAAGTAAGGGCAAAGAACATAAAAAGATCATTAAAGAGAATGCAAGAGCAATTTGTATTTGAAAATATTCTAACATAAAATATTTAATTTAAAATTAAATAGAATTTTGGGGGCAAACAATATAACAAAAGTAAAGAAAGGAAGAAAAAAATGAAAAATAAATTAAGTTTAATTGTAAAAATTATAGTATTAATACTAATTTTAGTGATTTTAGGAGGAATTAGTTTTGGATACTATAAAAAATCAAAACAAGAAGTTAAAAATCCAATAGTAACAATGGAAGTGGAAAATTTCGGAACAGTTAAATTAGAACTTTATCCAGATTTAGCACCTGAAACAGTAAAGAATTTTATTAAACTAGCAAATAATGGATTTTATAATGGATTAACATTTCATAGAATTATAAAAGACTTTATGATTCAAGGAGGAGACCCAAATGGTGATGGAACAGGAATTCCAAAACTAAGTGATTTAAATAAAGATATTGAAAAAGACTCAAGCGAAGACAAAGAGTATTGTATAACTGGAGAATTTTCAGATAATGGTGAAAAAAAAATACGTTAAATCTAACAGAAGGAACTATTGTAATGGCAAGGTCTGATTATACAGCATATTCTTCTACACTTTCAAAAGAATCATATAATTCAGCAGGATCACAATTTTTTATTATGACAACTGATGATTATACTGGATTAAGTGGAAAATACGCAGGATTTGGTAAAGTAATTGAAGGAATGGATGTAATTACAAAGATTGCAAGTGTTGAAGTTACATCAAATTCTACAAATTCATCAGAAGAAAGTACAGATTCGTCTACAGCCGAAGTTTCAAAACCAGTAAATGATGTTAAAATTTCATCAATTACAGTGGATACATTTGGAATTGATTATGGTATGCCAAAGACATTAAGTGTATTTAACTATATGAAATGGTTGTACAGTATGTACGGATTAGAATATAATGAATAAATAAAAAGGAGGAATGATGTTAGTAAATAGTCTAACATCTATGTTGAAGATTATGGAAAATAAAATAGTACCAATTACAGTTCTTACCGGTTATTTAGGAGCTGGAAAAACAACATTATTAAATCATGTATTAAACAATCAAGAAGGATATAAAGTTGCAGTTATAGTAAATGATATAGGTGAAGTAAATATTGATGAAAAACTTATCAAAGATGGAGGATTTATCAAGGAAGAAGATAAAGGAAATGTAGTTCCACTTTCAAATGGATGTATATGTTGTACATTAAAGGCAGATTTAATGAATCAAATTGTAGATATTATAAAAACAAGAAAATTTGATTATATTTTAATAGAAGCAAGTGGTATTTGCGAACCAATGCCAATTGCTCAGACAATAACAGTTTTATCTGATTCCACAGTTCAATATGGATTACCAAAAATATGTAGATTAGATAATGTAGTAACAGTGGTAGATGCATTACGTTTAGTTACAGAAATTGGATGTGGTGATGATTTGGTAGCAGATGAAATAGATGATGAAGATTTAGCTAGTCTTTTAATACAACAAATAGAATTTTGTAATGTTATAGTTTTAAATAAAGTAGATGAAGTTTCTAAAGAAGAATTAGAAAAAGTAAAAGAAATAATAAAAAAATTGCAACCTACTGCAAAGATTATTGAAACAAACTATGGCCAAGTAGAAGTAGGAGAAATAATAGATACAAATAATTTTGATTTCGAAAAGGTTTCAACTTCAGCTGGATGGATTCAAGAACTTGAAAAAGAAGAAGAGGAGGAACCTGAAGGCGAAACAGAAGAATATGGTATATCAACATTTGTATATACATCTAGAAGACCATTAGATGAATCAAAATTTGGAGAATTTGTTGAAAACTTACCAAGAAATGTAATAAGAAGTAAAGGTATAGTTTGGTTTGAAGATGATAATGATATGTCATATATTTTTGAACAAGCAGGAAAACAAACTACTCTTTCAGAAGCAGGATATTGGTTAGCTACTGCACCAAAAAATGAATTAGATGAAATGATAAAAAATGACCCTACAATTTTAGATAACTGGGATGAAGAAGTTGGAGATAGAATGATAAAATTAGTGTTTATCGGTCAAAATATGGATAAAGAAAAAATAAAAGCAGACTTAAAAAAGTGTGAATAAGATGTAATAAAAATGTAATATTTATGTAATTGTAGTGTAATGAAAAAGTAATATTTAATTAACTAATTTCTATTGATAAAAAATGGAAATTGTAGTATAAAATATATAAGTATTTTATAAAATACAAAGGAGGAAGAAAAATGGTTGAATTAGGAAAAGATGGAGAAATATCTAATGTTTTTGGAGGAGTAAATTTCGACGGAAGTGAAAATACATCATATTTCGATGGAGTTCAAAACAATAATAATACAAATCAAGATGCTTTTGGAGGTTCAAGTTTTGGAGAAAGTAATTCAGAAATATTTAAACCTGTTTCAGCAGATAAAGCAATGACAAAAAGAGGTTTTTGGTCAAAAGTTAAGGAATTTTTGTTCCAAGAAATAGATTTAAATGCACCTATTAAAGTTGAACTTACACCATATCAACAAAAAGTAGAAGATGAAATAAATGAATTTTTACATCAAGAAATATCATTTAGAAAACTTTTTGGAAGATCAAAAAAATAAATATGTTTCTTTATTAAAGTACCTATAATATAAATTTTCTTCAAAAAGAATTTATATTATAGGTACTTTGTTAATCGTATGAAATTATTTTAAGTCTATTTTATTATTAATTTGAAGGGAAAGTAAATTATGAATAATATTGGTATAATTGCAGCAATGAATGAAGAAATGCAAGAAATAAAAAAAATAATGAATGATATAAAAATTGAAAAAGAATATGATTTAAATTTTTTTATTGGGAAAATATGTGAAAAAAGAGTGGTTTTAGTTGAATGCGGTGTAGGAAAAGTAAATGCAGCAAGAGTAACGCAAATTTTAATAGATAAATTTAATGTTGAATCCATTGTTAATATTGGTTCAGCCGGAACTGCTAACTCAGAGTTGAATATTGGAGATATTGTAATCCGGATGCAAACTTATACAACATGATTTTGATATAACAGCATTTGGTCATCCTAAAGGTTATATAAGTAATGTTGGTCTAGAATTGAAAAGTGATGAAAAATTAATTCAAAATATGAAAAAAGCAATAGAAAACATGAAAAATACTAACATAAAAATAAAAATAGGAACGATAGCTTCAGGAGACATATTCTGTACAGAAACAGAAATGAAAAATAAAATTCATAGTAAATTTAAAGCTGATGCGATAGAAATGGAAGGAGCAGCAATTGCACAAGTATGTTATCTTTGTAATAAACCATTTATTGTAATTAGGGGAATTTCTGATAATCCTAATGGAAAAAATCACATTACTTTTGAAAAGTATCTAGAAAAAGCATCGAAAATATGTGCTAAAATTTTAGAAAAATATCTAGAAATATTATAATGAAAGGATAAATAAAAATGAATATAGCAGTATTTTGTTCTTCTTCAGAAGAAATAAATGAAAGATATATAAAAAGCTCAAGGAACGTTTTAGAGTCATTATTTGAAAAAAATAATAATTTGGTTTTTGGAACATATTCAAAAGGAATAATGGGTATATCATATAGAATTGCAAAAAAAAAAATAAAAGAAAAGTTATAGGAATATCACCAAATGAACAGGATTTTTTGGATTTAAAATGTGATGAAAAAATTATAACAAAATCTGTAAACGAAAGAACAGATAACATGATAGAAAAAGCAGATATATTACTATTTTTACCAGGTGGAATAGGAACGATTTATGAATTATTTACTGCAATTGAAAAGAAAAGAAATAATGAGTATGACAAGCCAATATATATATATAATGAAACTGGATTTTTTGATGATATTCTTCAAATTTTAGATAAAATATATAAAGAAAAATTTTCAAGCAGTAAAGATGGTAAAAATTACGAAGTTATAAATGAAAGAAATAGACTTTTAAAAGAAATTGGATTATAATTATATGTAGTATTTTTTAAAGAAGGGAGCATAGAATTATGTTAGACGACAGAAAAAAAAAAAGAGTATTACAAGCGATTGTTGAAGAATATATAAATACAGCAGAACCAGTAAGTTCTAATTCAATATTAAAAAAGTATGACCTAAATTGTAGTAGTGCTACAATAAGAAATGAAATGGCAGATTTAGACAAAAAGGGATATCTTGCAAAGGTTCATACATCTAGTGGTAGAATTCCATCAGAAAAAGGATATCGTTACTATGTAGATGAATTACTAAAAGATGACAATATCAGTTTAGAAGAAGTAAAATATATAAGTGATAAATTAGAAACAAAAGTAAATGAAATAGAGGATTTAACTAAAATAACAGCAAATACAATTTCTGAAATTACGCATTATACAACTGTTACAATAGGACCTAAAACAGAGGAACAAATAATTCAAGAAATAAAATTTGTACTTTTAGGTGCGAGAATGCTTTTAGCAATCATTATGACAGATACAGGTATGGTAAAGGAAACTATAATAAAATTTGATGAAGATATATATGAGAAACAAATTGAGACTTTAAATTATGTTTTCAATAATAAATTAAAAGGAGAACCTATAAAAAAGATAGATATGCCTTTAGAAGAATATTTGGCGAAAGAAATGACTGACATGGTAAAAGTAATAAAGCCAATAGTTACTCAAATAAAAAAAGTATTGTTTGAAGATTCTCAGATTTATTTAGAAGGAGCAAGAAAAGAACTTGATTTACCTGAATTTAATAGTTTACAAGTTGCTAAAAATTTTATGAATATACTGGATAAAAAAGAACTTATGGAAGATATGCTAAATTCGGGATTTGCAGAGGATATAAATGTTTATATTGGGGAGGAAAGTGAAAAAGAAGAGCTTAAGGATTTTAGTATGGTAACATTTAAGCATAAAATAGGTAATAAAGATATGGGGACGATAGGTATAATTGGACCTAAAAGGATGGATTATTCTAAAGTAATTTCTGTTATGAAATATATAAGTAAAAAATTAAATAAAAATGAAGACAATAATAAAGGTATAAATAATTAAATAAAAGGATACAATATAGAAATTTCTATATTGTATCCTTTTTGTTTTTGGCTATAATATTATTTTAAACATTCAATAATTCCAAACGGCATCTTCAAACTTTTCTAACAAGTATGTCGAATCTTCATAGAGTTTATTGACCTTTTCTTCGAAAATAGAGTCACCTAAATTCGAATGAAAATTGACATTATTTTTAAGAAGATAAGCTCTTCGAGTAAAGAACTTCAAAAATGAATGTCTTATTGATGCGTCATCAACCTTATATAATGATGCATTCAATTTTTCCAAAAGATTATGGGCTCTTTTTTGTTCCTCCATTTTCACAGTATCTCGATGAGAATATAAAAAAAGCTCATCAAAATAACTATTAATAGTAGATGTCACTAAGTCTGCTGTCATACAAATGACCCCTTTCTGTTTTTAGTATATATAGTATAACAGGGTTATTAGAATAAATCAAGTATATTTGCAAAATTGTGAAAAAAAATACAAAATTTTACAAAAAAGTATTTACTTTTTATAATCAATTGTATAAAATGTAGTATGAAAATAAAAAAACAGAAGAAAATATTTAAGAAGGGAGAAAAAAGATGAAAATCTTAATGTTGACATGGGAATATCCACCAAGAATTGTAGGAGGAATTGCAAGAGTTGTAAACGATTTATCTAAAAGATTAATAAAAGATGGTCATGATGTAACAGTTGTAACATATAGAGATCAAAATTTACCATATTTTGAATTAGATAAAGGAGTAAAAGTCTATAGAGTAGATAATTTTATGATTCAATCAAATAATTTCATTGATTGGGTAATGCAACTTAATTTTAATATGATAGCAAAGGTAGGCGAAATAATAGCAAAAGAAGGCAACTTCGATGTAATACATGCACATGATTGGCTTGTAGCGTATGCAGCAAAAACATTAAAACAAGCATATAATTTGCCTATAGTTTCTACAATACATGCAACAGAAGCAGGAAGAAATAATGGTATAAGAGAACAAAATCAAAAATATATAAATGATACAGAATGGATGTTAACATATGAGTCAACAGAAGTTATAGTAAATAGTAATTACATGAAAAATGAACTTCAGAGATTATTCGGATTACCTTTCGAAAAAATAAATGTAGTACCAAACGGAGTAAATTTAACAAATTATTCGGGAATAGAAAGAGATTATGATTTTAGAAGAAAATATGCTATGGATAATGAGAAAATGATTTTATTCATGGGAAGACTCGTTTATGAAAAAGGAGTACAACATTTAATTGGTGCTATGCCAAAAATTCTAGAACATTATCATGATGCAAAACTTGTAATAGCTGGTAAAGGTGGAATGATAGATGAACTTAAGGCAGAAGTAAATGCTTTAGGTTTAGGAAATAAGGTTTGTTTTGCAGGATACTTAAATGGAAAAGATGTAGGAAAAATGTATAAAGCAGCAGATATTTCAGTTTTTCCAAGTACGTATGAACCATTTGGAATTGTAGCATTAGAGGCTATGCTAGCAGAAGTACCAATAGTTGTTTCAGATATTGGTGGTTTAAATGAGATAGTAGATCACAGAGAAACAGGAATGAAAAGCTATGCAGGAAATAGTAATTCAATAGCAGATTCTATTTTAGAACTATTATTTGATCCTCAATTATGTGCAAATATTGTAAAAAAAGCAAAAGCAAAAGTTAGAAATCAATATAATTGGAACAAAATTGCTCAAGATACACATTTCACTTATCAAAAAGCAATTTGTGAGACAATGGCTGACAAGCAACGAAAAGAAATTGAACAAGAAAAAGCAGAAAAAGTTAAGAAAACAGCAAAAGGTGAAATTACAAATCTTCTTAATTTCAGAAAAAATCAAGCATATGCTTAAATTCGAATGAAAAATATAATGTTCAAAATTTAAAAATTTGAACATATAAAAAAATAGACGGTTTTCAAAATCATTTGCATTATATGCTAGTGATATATAGCTTTGCTATAATAGAAAGCCGTCTAAAATTATAATCTTGATAAAATAATTAAAAAATTAGTTAAAAGAAAGGAATTTTAATAAAAATGGCAATTTATGTAATAGCTGATTTACATTTATCTTTTAATGATCCTAAACCAATGAGTATTTTTGGAACAAATTGGAAAAATCATGAAGAGAAGATAAAAAAAGATTGGATATCAAAAGTAAAAAATGATGATACAGTATTACATTTGGGAGATTTTTTCATGGGCGATGCATTTAAATGAAACATTAAAAGATTTTGAATATTTAAATTCCCTTCCTGGAAAAAAGATATTGCTTAGAGGAAATCACGATTATTGGTGGACCACTAAAACAAAAATGGAGAGATTTATAAAAGAAAGCGGATTTGAAAATATATCTTTTATGCAGAATGATAGTATTGAAATAGAAAATAAAATTTTTTGCGGTACAAGAGGATGGAGTTTGTTAAATACAGAAACGGACAATAGTAGAAAGATTATAAGTAGAGAATGTATAAGATTAGAACTTTCAATACAAAATGCACTTTCTAAATATCAAGAAGGAAAAGAGATAATAGTATGTATGCATTATCCACCAATTTTGAAGACAAATATTGAAAAAAATGAATTTAGTGATTTTTTTAGGATATTGAAGAAATATAATATAAAAAAATGTTTTTATGGACATCTTCATGGAACTTCAATTAAAGAGGCTCTAGAAGGAGATATTTTAGGAATAGAACTTCATTTAGTTAGTGCAGATGGATTAGATTTTAAGTTATTGAAATTTGAATAAGAGTTGATTTAAGTGAGGAAAAAATGATTGATTTATATAAGGATGTAAAATATATAAAAAATGTTGGACCAAATAGAGTAAAATTATTGAACAAATTAAATATTTTTACTTTAAAAGATTTAATTACATATTTTCCAAGAAATCATGAAGATAGAAGTATTCCAAAGAAAATTATAGATTGTACAAATGGAGAAGAGGTTTTAATAAAAGCTACTGCTGTAACAAGAGTTATAGAAACAAGAACTAGAAAAATGTCAATTTATAAATTAGTTGTAAGAGATGGATCAGAAAGTTGTACAATTACGTGGTTTAATCAAAGATATTTAAAAGATGCTTTTAAGGTAGGTCATACATATAATTTTTATGGAAAAATCGAAACAAAGCTAGGTAGATTTGAAATGAAATCACCAGTATTTGACGAAGATGGTAAAAATAGAAACACTGGAAAAATAATTCCTTTATATCCTCTGACTTCGGGAATTTCACAAAATGTGATAAGAAAAATAATAGAAAATGGAATAAATGAAGTATATAGAAATCTAGAAGAAAATATTCCTGATTATATTTGTAAAAGATATGATCTTATGGAAATAAATGAGGCTATAAAAAATATCCATTTTCCAAAAAATAATGATAATTTTATAAAAGCAAGAAGACGTTTAGTTTTTGAAGAATTACTTGGTTTTCAGCTTGCATTATTAAAATTAAAAGAAAATAATTTGGAATGCAAGGATGGAATTAAGTTTGAATCAAGTGTAAAGATGTCTGATGTAATTAATGAATTACCTTTTAAATTAACTAAAGCTCAACTAAGAGTTTTAGAGGAAATTGACAATAATATGGAGTCTAGAAAATCAATGAATAGACTAGTTCAGGGAGATGTAGGATCAGGTAAAACCATTGTTAGTATAATTGCTGCATATAAAGCAGTTAAATCTGGATATCAAGTAGCAATAATGGCACCAACATCAATTCTAGCTGATCAACATCTAAAGAACTTTAACAACATTTTAAAACAGTTTGATATTAGATGTGAACTATTGATTTCATCTGTCACAAAAAAGAAAAAAGAAGATATTTTAAAAAGACTTTCAAATGGAGAAATAGATATATTAATAGGAACGACTGCACTTTTAGAAGAAAATGTTATTTTTAAAAATTTAGGGCTTGTTGTAACAGATGAACAACATAGGTTTGGTGTAAAGCAAAGAGCAACACTAAATTCCAAAGGGAAGAAACCAGATATTATTGTAATGTCAGCTACTCCAATTCCAAGAACACTAGCATTAATTTTATATGGAGATTTGGACATTTCAATAATTGATGAGCTTCCACCGAATAGAAAAAAAATAGATACTTTTGCAGTTACAAAAGAACTTGAAGATAGATTGAATGGATTCGTAAAGAAACAAATTAATGAAGGAAGACAAGCATATATTGTATGTCCACTTGTAGAGGAAAATGAAGATATGGATTTAAAATCTGTTGAAGAGCTTTATGAAAAATACAAATTTGAAACATTTTCTGAATACAATGTAGAATATTTACACGGAAAAATGAAACCAAAAGAAAAAGATGAAATAATGACAAAATTTAAGGATGGGAAAATAGACATATTAATTTCGACTACAGTAATTGAAGTTGGTGTTGATGTTCCAAATGCAAATATAATGGTAATTGAAAATGCTGAAAGATTTGGATTAGCTCAACTTCATCAATTAAGAGGAAGAGTAGGACGTGGAGAATTTAAGTCATATTGTGTTTTAAAATACGAAGGAAAAGGAAAAACTGTTAGAGAAAGAATGAAAGTAATGTGCGATACAAATGACGGATTTATAATATCTGAAAAGGATTTAGAACTTCGTGGATCTGGAGACTTTTTTGGAACAGCGCAACATGGAATCCCAGAAATGAAGATTGCAAATCTATTTGAAGATATTTCAGAATTGAAAGAAGTCCAAAAACTTGCGAATGAGATAATGAAAGAAGATTATGCTTTAACGTCAGAAAAAAATATAAAATTAAAAAATTTAATTAAAGATAAATTTTCTGATAGGATTGAGATATAAAAAGGAGATGAAATTAATATGATGGTTTTAAAAATAGTTGGATTAATAATGGTTGCTATTGGAGTAATATGTGTCTATGATGCAAGAACATTAACAGAAGATTGGTTTAGCTTTGGTGACCAAAATGAAGCTACGACAGGTTTTAAAATATTGGGGTTTATTATTTCTATGATAGGAGCATTGATTTTCTATTTTTGCAAATAAGATTTTTAACTTTAGAAAAGATGATTGCATAGATAAAAATACTAAATAAAAAAAGTTGAAATTTTTTTTAGAAAAAGATTGACAATATATTTTAAATATGGTAATATAACAATTGTCAATCAAATATGCGGATGTGGCGGAACTGGCAGACGCGCTGGTCTTAGGAACCAGTGTCAACGACGTGGAGGTTCAAGTCCTCTCATCCGCACCAATGACGTTTCTGTTCGAACTTTTAGTTTGAAGCGGAAGATATGAAATCAATCAGAGAAATCTGGTTGATTTTTTTGTTGTTTAAAAACAACATTAAATCATCCAAACGAAAGGATGGTATAAAAATGAAAATAATTAAACAAGAACTACAATTTGAAGAAAGTTTAAAGAAAAGGCTTTAAATGTAAAAGATGGAATTATACAAGAAGCATTAATTGAAACAGTAGGATGTTCAGGAATGACACATTCAGCTGCTATGGCAGGAGAAATACTAACAGGTAAAACAATTCTAGAAGCATTAAATACAGACTTAGTATGTGATGCAATAAATACAGCTATGCGTGAATTGTTCTTACAAATAGTATACGGAAGAACACAAACAGCTTTCTCAGAAGGAGGACTTCCAGTAGGAGCAGGACTTGAAGATCTAGGAAAAGGACATACAAGTCAAGTTGGAACAATCTATTCTAGTTCATTAAAAGGACCAAGATATTTAAACCTTGCAGAGGGATATATTGTTGAACTTGGATTAGACAAAGATGATCAAATTATAGGATATAAATATGTTCATTTAGGAAAAATGATGGATAATATTAAAGCAGGAATTGATCCTAAAGAAGCTATAGAAAAAGCTTCAGGAACTTATGGAAGATTTAATGAAGCAGTTAAGAAAATAGATCCAAGAGAAAATTAATTAAAATAAATTTAATTAATTTGTAATAGTATATTTTAAATAGGAGGAATTTTAAAATGGCAGTAACATTTGAAAGTTATGAAAGAAGAATAGACCAAATAAAACCAGTAATGGAAAAATATGGAATAAAAGATTTTGAAGACGCATTGAAAATATGCACAGATAAAGGGTTTAATCCTTACGATATAGTAAAAGGAGTTCAACCAATTTGTTTTGAAAATGCAGCATGGGCATATACATTAGGAGCAGCAATAGCAATAAAAAAAGGATGTGAGAAAGCATCAGATGCTGCTAAAGCAATTGGAGAAGGATTACAAGCATTTTGTATACCAGGTTCAGTTGCAGATGACAGAAAAGTTGGATTAGGACATGGTAATTTAGCATCAATGTTATTATCAGAAGAAACAAAATGTTTTGCATTTTTAGCAGGACATGAAAGTTTTGCAGCAGCAGAAGGGGCAATAGGTATTGCTAGATCTGCAAATAAAGTAAGAAAAGAACCATTAAGAGTAATTTTAAATGGTCTTGGAAAAGATGCAGCACAAGTAATATCAAGAATTAATGGATTTACTTATGTAAAAACTGATTTTGATTTCTTTACTGGAAAGGTAAATGTAATAGAAGAAATACCATATTCAGATGGTGAAAGAAGTAAAGTTAAATGTTATGGTGCAAATGATGTTAGAGAAGGTGTAGCTATAATGTGGCTTGAAGATGTTGACATTTCTATAACAGGAAATTCAACAAATCCAACAAGATTCCAACATCCAGTAGCAGGAACATATAAAAAAGAAAGATTAGAAGCAGGTAAAAAATACTTCTCAGTTGCTTCAGGTGGAGGAACAGGAAGAACATTACATCCAGACAACATGGCAGCAGGACCAGCTTCTTATGGTATGACAGATACTATGGGAAGAATGCATTCGGATGCACAATTTGCAGGAAGTTCATCAGTTCCAGCACATGTTGAAATGATGGGATTAATTGGAATGGGTAACAATCCAATGGTTGGTGCTACTGTTGCAGTTGCAGTTGCAGTAGAAGAAGCTATGAAATAGTTGATAATACTCAATTACAGTAATTTTATATAATATTAAAAAGAAACGTGGACAAATACCAAAATACGGTTTTGTCCATTTGAATTTTTTATTATTTTTTCTTATTTTATCTATTAGTTGATAATATATTTACTGTGGTAACCTTCAAACTATTCTTCTTCAAATAATAAATCATATCCAGAATCAGAGTAAAATTCATAAGTACCATTTTTGAATTGAAGTAGAGAGCCTTCTTTAGCTAAATTTAAAAGGCTTTTTGGTAGTTCTTTTTCTTCAAATTCATGTTCAGGTTTATCGGTAAAATCCCACAAATAAATTTTTCCATTCAAATCTGATGTAACCAAATATAGATGGCCTTCAATCCTGTCTAGATTTTGTTCCAATTTATGTGATTGCTTTAAATTTAGCTGATTATTATTTTCAGTCTTTTGAGAATTAATATAATTTGAATTAGATAAAGGTTCTTTAAGTTTATTTTTAGAATTATTTTCATTTATAATTTCTTTGTTTATTTTTTCTTCATTATGAATCTTTTTTGAATTGTTATTTAAGAAATTTGTTAAATCTTGAATTAAATCTTCTACTATATCATTGGATTCATTATTTTCACTTTTAAATATATTTAGTTCCATTTTAAATTCCTTTCATATGAGTATATCTAAAATTATTTTTTATATTACAGAGTTTAGTTAATATGAATAGTTATATATATTATACTATATTTTTTTAAAAAGTCTGTCGAAATTTTAGAAATGGATTATTTATTTTTTAAAAATATTGAAAATGATTAGAAAATAGTATATAATAAGAGCATTATTGGTAAAGGAGAGGTAATGAAATTGAAAAATAATGAATTTGTTAAAGAAATTACAAATATAGATGAAGATTTTGCAAGGTGGTATACAGATATTGTATTAAAAGCAGAACTTGCAGATTATACAGATACAAAAGGATGTATTGCAATAAGACCATATGGATATGCTATATGGGAAAATATACAAAATTATATGGACAAAGAGTTTAAAAAAACAGGAGTAAAAAATACATACTTTCCTGTATTAATACCAGAGAGCTTATTACAAAAAGAAAAGGATCATGTTGAAGGTTTTGCACCAGAAGTAGCATGGGTTACAAATGCAGGTGGAGAAGATTTAGAAGAAAAATTATGTATAAGACCTACTTCAGAGACTATTATAACTACAATGTATTCAAAATGGCTATCATCATGGAGAGAGTTGCCTTTTGTATACAACCAATGGTGTAATGTTTTAAGATGGGAAAAAGAAACAAGACCATTTTTACGTTCAAGAGAATTTTTATGGCAAGAAGGTCATACAATACATGAAACAGCAAAAGAAGCACAGGAAAGAACCTTACAAATGTTAGATATATATGCCGATGTTGTAGAAAATCTCTTAGCAATACCAGTAATAAAAGGAATAAAAACTGAATCAGAAAAATTTGCTGGAGCAGATGAAACATATACAATTGAAACTATGACTTATGATGGAAAAGCATTACAATCAGGAACTTCACATTATTTTGGACAAAACTTTACAAGACCATTTAATGTAACATTCCAAAATAGAGAAGGAAAACAAGAATATGCTTATCAAACATCATGGGGATCTTCAACAAGATTAATTGGAGCATTAATAATGGCACATGGAGATAATAGAGGACTCAAATTACCACCTAGAGTAGCTCCAATACAAGCCGTTATTGTTCCAATAGCAATTCATAAAGAAGGAGTAAAAGAAAAAGCTCAAGAAATATATATGCAGTTAAAAAATAATTATAGAATCGAATTAGATGATAGAGAAAAAGTATCAGTAGGATATAAATTTAACGACTGGGAAATGAGAGGTATTCCATTAAGAATAGAAATGGGACCAAAAGATATAGAAAATGGAGTTTGTGTTTTGGTTAGAAGAGATACAAACGAAAAAATAGAAGTAAAAATAGAAGAACTTGAAAGTAAAATCGGAGAGATTTTAGAAAAAATTCAACAAAATATGTTTGATGAATGCAAAAAGAGAATGGAACAAAAAACAACAATAGCACATAACTTAGAAGAATTTCAGGAAAATATGAATAAAGAACAGGGATTTATAAAGGCAATGTGGTGCGGAGATACGGCATGTGAAGAAAAAATAAAAGAGCTTACTGCTGCTAAATCAAGATGTATGCCTTTTGTTCAAGAAAATATAGATGATAAATGTGTTGTTTGCGGAAAGAAAGCATATAAAATGGTAGTTTGGGGAAGACAATATTAACAAAGAAAAGATGCTAATTGTAATGGTATTAGCATCTTTTTTGTATAACATATTAATTATCCTTGACATAAAGTATTAAATGCTATAAAATTAGTACAATTAAAAGGAGATAAAACATGGAAATAAAGAAAAATCAAGAGTACATTGTAGAAATAATAGACAATGGCTGTGAAGGAGAAGGAATTACAAAAATAAATGGATTTACAGTATTTGTTCCTGGAGCTATTAAAGGAGAAAAAATTAAAATTTTAATTGTAAAAGTATTAAAATCACATGCATATGGTAAAATACTAGAAATAGTGAAGAAATCAAGTTATAGAACAGAACAAGACTGCAGTACATATAAAAGATGTGGAGGATGTAATTTAAGGCATATTGATTATGAATACACATTAAATATTAAGCAAAATATGGTTCAAAATTTAGTTGATAAGAATTTAAGAGAAAAGATAAAAACTAAATTAACATGGGCTATGGGAAATCCATATTATTATAGAAATAAGCTCCAATATCCAATAGGAGTTGATAAAAATAGCAATCCAATTGTAGGTGTATTTGCGAGCAGAACTCATGAAATAATTCCAGTTAAAGAATGTTTAATTCAAGATAGAGAAGCCACAGAAATTTCTAAATATATTGCAAATCTTATAGGAAAGTATAAATTATCTGTTTATAATGAAAATACTAATAAAGGACTATTTAGACATATAGTTATAAAAACAGGATTTAGATCAGGAGAAAGAATGGTAATTTTAGTTGTAAATGGAGAAAAAATACCTTTTGCAAGAGAAATATCAAGTTCTTTACAAGAAAAATATCCGTCTATCTCAAGTGTGGTTTTAAATGTGAACAAGAAAAAAACAAATGTCATTTTAGGCGAAAAGAACATAAATATAGTTGGAAATGGATACATTGAAGATCAACTAGGAGAATTTACATTTAAGATTTCACCACTGTCATTTTATCAGGTAAACCCTGTTCAAGCAGAAGCTTTATATAATATTGCAATTGAAAACACAGGTATTACAAAAAAATGATGTTGTATTTGACCTATATTGTGGAATAGGAACAATTTCTTTGTTTGCTTCAAAATTTGCTAAAAAAGTTCATGGGATTGAGATTGTTGAACAAGCAATAGAAGATGCTAAATGTAATGCGAAGATAAATAATATTGATAACACTGAATTTATTGCAGGTGATGCTGAGGTAATTTTGAATGACTTGATTGAAAATAAAAAAATTATTCCGGATATTGTTATTGTTGATCCTCCAAGAAAAGGCTTGGATATTAATACTATTAACAATATTTTGAAAATTTGTCCAAAGAAGGTTACATATATTAGTTGTAACCCTGCAACTTTAGTTAGAGATTTGAAGTTGTTAGAGGAAAAATATGATGTTAAAATGATTCAACCTGTTGATATGTTTCCTTTTACAAGCCATGTGGAGTGTGTATCAGTGCTAGAACTAAAACAAGACATGTAATACTTGATTTTGATATGGTTTCAGAGATTATAACTTTTGAACAAAAAGGCAGATTCGGAAAAGAAAAACATCAAAATTTGAGTGTGAAAGTTAAAGTAATTGCTTAAGTGGTAAGTGGAAACACATAAATTAATTTTTTGAAAATAGAACAAAGTGCTTGAAATACTAGAGAATTTGAGGATGTATCTACTGTGGGCACAACAGGTATAACTTCTATTGTTTTGTAGATATGAGGGAAAGTTAAACGATGTTATTATATAATACAAATATTAGAATAAATGTGGCTTGTTAATATATGTTTCTATGAAATATTTGATAACTAAATCATATCAAAAATGGCAAAAGAAAAATTTAGAAAAGTTGTTGAACTAACAAAGGTATTAGAAAAACAAATTTCTTAAATATCCTAGTTGAAAATGAAAAAATAGAACTTTAAATGTAATTTATAAATGCTAATAAATTAGAGTATTTTTAAAATATTAATATGTAATGGGGGATAATATGAACTTTAGAAAATATAAAAAAGAAGATGCTAAAGAAATACTAAGTTGGATAGAAAATGAAAGAGAATTTAGATTATGGAGTGCAAATAGATATGAAAATTATCCTGCTTTGCCTTCAGATATAAATAATAATTATTTAGAGTGTCAAAAAACATCAAATTTTTATCCTTTTACATTAGAAGACGATGGAAAAATCATTGCACATTTAATATTAAGAAATCCAGGAGAAAATCCAGAGATAATTCGATTAGGATTTATTATAGTAAACAAGAAAATAAGAGGAAAAGGTTATGGAAAAAAAATAATTAAAGAAGCAATTGAATATGCTAAAGAAAAATTAGGTGCAAAAGAAATAAGCTTAGGTGTTTTTATCGTTAATGATAGAGCTTTTAAATGCTATAAATCGGTTGGATTCAATGTAGTTAATATAGAAAAAAATTCATATCAATTTTATGATGAACAATGGGATTGCGCAGAAATGATTTTAAAATAAGTTGGCAAAGACTTTAGTATAAATATGAAAGGAAAAATAAAAATGAGTAATGAGATTGATTTTTATAATAGAATCAAAGATTGGGATTTTAGTGACATAAAAATAGAAGAAGAAAAATTTTACTAATTGGGATATGTACAAAATTTTAAATGAGCAATCTAAAAAAAGCGATTATATATTAGATTTAGGAACTGGGGGGGAGGAGAAAAAGTATTAGAATTTTTTTCCTAATGTTACTAAAATAATAGGCACAGACTTGTCAGAAGAAATGATTAAAACAGCGTATCATAATTTAGAAAAAAGTAAAAAATATAATATTGAATTTAAAATTATGAACAATTTAAAAATAACTTTTCCTAATGATTATTTTAATATAGTTGTAGCTAGACATACTTGTATAGATGCTAAACAAATATATAATGTCCTAAAAGAAGGTGGATTATTACTATTAAGAGGAGTAGATAAGCTTGACTGTTGGGAGTTAAAAAAATTATATGGTAAAGGACAAGCATATAAAGATTTAAAACCAATTAGTCAAATAGATTATGAAAATATTCTTGATGCAGGATTTAAAAATGTTGAATTAGTGCCTATACATATAAAGGAATATTATAAAACAAAAGATGATTTAATTGCTCTTTTTTAAAAACTCCAATATTGCAAGAATTTTCAAAGGAAGAAAATTCTAAAAGTTTAAATGAAAAATTAGACTTTTCAATATTGGATAAATATATAGAAAATCATAAAACAAATAAAGGAATTTTATTAATAAGAAGATATTATGGAATAACAGCTTACAAATAAGTTAAGAATTAGTAGTAGTAATTGTGTATGCTTTAAAAAAATTGAAGAAAATACAAAGCACATGTATGAGTGATTAAAAGACACTTATATATGTGCTTTTAGTATGCAAAAAGAAGAATATTAAAAGATTACAAAATTTTATAATTTCAATTTACTTTTTGCTAAAAAAATGATATAAAATTATTACATTTTATCTCTAGGCGAAATGAAAAAGTTAGAACAAAATAAATATTTAAAGGAAATTAGCAATTTGGGGGGAGAAATATATATAGATATAAAGGAGATGGAAAGCAAATGAGAATATTAATAGGAACAATAAATCCGGGAAAAATAGAAGGAGCAAAACAAGCATTTGAAAAATATTTTGAAAATATAGAAATAGAGGGAATAGCTGTAAATTCAGATGTAGGAGATCAACCTATAAATGAAGAAATAATTCAAGGAGCTAAAAATAGAATAAAAAATTTAAAAAAATATGCAAATAATAATAATATAAAAGCAGATTTTTATATAGCAAGTGAAGCAGGAATTACAAATTTGCTAGGAGAATGGATTGATATAAATGCAGTAGTTGTAGAAGATTCAAAAGGATATCAAAGTGTTGGAATAAGTCAAGGTTTTCCAATTCCAGATAAATACATAGAAGAAATTAAAGCAACAGAACTTGGAAAAGTTATGGATAAAATATTTGATGGAAAAGAATTAAGTAAAGGAAAAGGTGGAATAAGTTTCCTAACAAAAGATGAAGTAACAAGAATAGACTTAACAAAAAATGCTTTTATAATGGCACTAACAAAACATATTAATGGAGATATATGGAAATAAAGATATAGAGTATTTTTAAGTTAAAAAGATTTATTAAACTAAAGAGGTTCTATTATGGAAAATGAAATAAAACAAATAATTCAAAATGCACAAAAAAAATTAAGAAACGAAGGCTATTCTGATAAAAAATTAGCAGAGTTTGTACATATTGAATTAGGAAAATTAATTATATATAATAATAATTATAGTATTGGATTTGAATACGATTTAAGTCAAAATTTTGATGGACCAAAAAGTAAATCAAGCGAAATTAGACAATCAAAAATATTGTCAGAAAAATCTAGTATACAATCAAGAGAACAAGTTTGTAAAGGAATGGCCGAAATATATACAGCAATACTTACTAAGATTGGAATAGATGCAAAAGTAGTTGCTGTTCAATATAAAGAAGATGTTGAAGGAGAAATAAGAGAAAATGGCTCTGTTATTGATGTCCCAGGAATTTATGATGCAAGTTTTGATTCTGATTATGAAATTCAATTAGGTAAAAATGAGAAGAGTAATGATAATTCTATTGGACATTATTATACCATTGTAAAACTTGATGATGGAGAATTTGTTCAAGATTTATTGACAGAAAAAGCTTTAACAAGAATAAAAAAATAGGTGAAGCTCAGTTGGGCAAAGATTTACCAGGATTTCATAGAAAAGAAGAGCATAGAGAAAAGACAAATTCGCAAGTTTGTAAAATATTTCTAGAATATACTGAAAGGATCCAAGAAGAAATGTGTAAATATATGAAAGGCAAAGATGATTCAAAAATTTTTGATTTTGTATTTGAAAAATTAAAAAAGCATATTAAGGATTTTGGATTTGAAGAGGCAAAGGATTTTGTTATGATGTATGCACAAAGTATTATTCCAAGAGAAATGATAAAAGAAACTCCAATTCCCATAAATTTGGTACAAGAAGATGAAGAAAATTGTAAAATTCTTTGCATTTATAGATATAAGGATAATAATTATCTATTAAGGGGAGGTCAAACTGGAAATGATTTGCCAATAGGGAAAATTAGTACCGAAGAAATTGAAAGAGTCATTTCAAAAGGATTTGTGCCAAGAAAATTAAGTGATGCGAAAAAGATGGAAGAAATGAAAAAACAGTAAAAAACAAAGCTGGTTTTTTTTCAGCTTTGTTTTTAAATAATATCACTATATTAATAAATCAATAACAGATTTTATAACAATATCAGTCATAATATTATAATTTATTTCTTCATGTTTATGATAAACAATTTCATGACATAAATCATCAATCAAGTGTAAAGAAATGTGAACACGTTCGGTTAAATTATCTGGTCTAAAACCACTATTTAAAAGTATTTTAACAATTGAATTTGTTATATATATTTCATATTCTCTGAAAAATTCTGCAATTTCTTTATCAGAGTGAATCATTGCAGTTATTTCTTCATGAGCTTTTTGTGACATTATGTGATTTTTAGTGAATTTCATAATCATTTTATTTAATATAGAATTTATATTAGCAGGGTCAATAATAGTGTTTTGAGCAACATTTAACATAGGATAAAAAATACTTGTTGCATATTTTTTTATGCCAACTAATAAAATATCATGCTTGTCATTGAAATACTGATAGACTATGCCTGTAGAAACTCCTGCAGCTTTTGCTATTTCAGCAGTATTAGTGTTGTGATAACCCTTTTCACAAATTAATTCAAAACCCGATTTTATTATTTTTTCTTTTTTTTCAATAGAACGCTTTTGAGTAGGTTCTCTTATTTCATTTTCAGTCATTATAAATTCCTCCATAAATTTCCTAAAATTAATTATAATATCAAAAAAATAAGATGTCAAGAAAAAAATATGAAAAAAAGTTCATATTAATATTGACATTTGGATTTTATAAAAGTATAATACAGAAAAAAAAATATGAAAAAAAATTCATATTTTAAAATAAAAAATTGGAAAGGAAAAAAGCCATGGAAAAAATAGTAGAATTAAAAAATGTTAGTAAAACATACAAAATAGGAGAAAATGAATTTAAAGCTTTAGATAACATAAATCTATCTATAAACAAAGGTGAATTAGTGGTAATACTTGGACCTTCTGGTGCAGGTAAATCAACACTTTTAAATTTAATAGGAGGAATGGATAAAGTTACAAGTGGAAATTTAATTGTAGATGGAGAAGACATTTCAGAGTATAATGAAAAAAAGAGCTAAGCGATTACAGAGCTGAAAATATAGGTTTTATCTTTCAATTTTATAATATTTTACCAACATTAACAGTTTTAGAAAATGTTGAAATTGTCAAAGATATTGTGAAAAATGGATTGAACCCAAAAGAAGCATTAAAAGACGTAGGTCTTGAAAAACATATGTCTAAATTTCCTAATCAATTATCTGGAGGTGAACAACAAAGAGTGTCAATTGCTAGAGCAATTGCTAAGGATCCAAAGTTATTACTTTGTGATGAGCCAACTGGAGCACTGGATTCTAAGACAGGAGTTGAAGTATTAAAACTTCTAAAGAAACAATGCGATAGAAATGATGGAAGAAATACAGTAATTATAGTTACTCATAATAGTTTATTTGCAGAAATCGCAGATACAGTAATAAGAGTAAAAAATGGAAAAATTGAAAGTGTAATACAAAACCAAAATCCTAAAAAGATTGATGAGGTGAAATGGTAAAATGAGTAGATTAAATAAAAAAATATTAAGAGACATTAGAATAAATAAATCACAATTCATCAATATTTTTATAATGGTATTTCTTGGAATTTTTGCATTTTCAGGAATACATGGATATATGGATGGAATGGATTTAAGTGCATCAAAATATTATGATGAATATAATTTACAAGATTTGTGGATTAGTGGAAAAAATTTTAATGAAGATGATTTAAAAGATGTAAAAAACTTAAGCAATGTAAAAGATGCAGAAAGATTATTGAGTATAAGATGTGATTTACAAAACTTTAATGATGTTGTGATTGAAACTAATTTTTTAGAGACAAATAATATTTCAAAAATGTATGTAGTTAATGGAGAAGAATATTCGAAAGATAAAGAAGGAATATGGTTTGATAAATACTTAGCAGATAACTTAGGAATTAAAGTAGGAGACGAAATATCTTTAAAATATGAAGGATATATTATAAAAGAAAAAGTTAAAGGTTTAGTTGAAACTCCAGATCATGTATACATAACAAAAGATGAAACTGCTATATTTCCAACACATAAAGATTTTGGATTCGCATATCTATCTATTAAAGAATTTCCAAAAAATTATATTTTAGATGAAGCGAAAAAAAATATTATAGCAGAAAACGCAATGGCACAAATGTTATTTGATAACTCAAGCGATTCGACAGAAGATATAATTAAATCAATAATTTCAGATTTTAAAATAGAAGATTATTATGTATTTAATCAAATAATTGTGGATGTTGATGATACAACAAAAGTAGAAAATGTAAAAGCAGATATCGAAAATAACATAAAATCTGCAATTGCAGTAACAGACAGAACTTCGTGTGCATCATACCAAGGATATCAATCAGAGGTAGAAGAAGGAAGAACATATTCTAAAGTATTTACATTTCTATTTTTATTTATAGCAATGCTATCGGTAATTACAACAATGAATAGATTTGTAAAGAAACAAAGAACACAAATTGGTACAATGAAAGCTTTAGGAATAAAGAAAAAAGAAAAATAACATGGCATTATATAAGTTTCGGATTTTGGATAAGTTTAATATCTGCAATTTCAGGAACTATTTTAGGAGCTATATTAATAGGAAATGGCTTTCTAAATATGGAGATGACTTATTTTGAAATACCAGAATATTCAATTGCAATTGTTCCAGAAGTATATATTTTAGCCATTATTGTAGTTATTTTAATCACTTTTATAACATATTTATCATGTAGAAAAATACTAAAAGAACCAGCGACAGAAGCATTAAGAACAGAGATTCCTAAGGTTAAAAACACAAAGTTTGATATGACTAAAGGTATTTTTAAAAATGCATCGATATCCACAAAATGGAATTTAAGAGATATTGCTAGAAACAAAGGAAGAAGTTTAATGGCAATAGTTGGAGTAATTGGATGTACAATGCTTGTTGTATGTGCATTAGGAATGCTAGATACAATGAATGCCTATTTATCGTGGCAATTTGATACTATTTGTAATTTTGATTACAAATTAAACCTTTCAAATGAATATAGCGATGAACAATATAATGATTTGATATTAAAATATGGGGATAAAACAAGCGAAACAATAGGAATAGAATTTAAAGATGGAAATAATAAACAGGCAAGCACAATAACAGTAAATGATGCTAAAGATTACTTAAATGTAACAGGACATAGTAGAGAAAAAATAGATTTATCAGATGATGGCATATTTATAACAGAAAAAATGTCAGATAAATATAATTTAAAAATTGGAGATGAAATTACTTGGCATAAATTTGGAGAAGATACATGGTATACATCAAAAATTACTGGATTAAATCGTGATCCACAGTCTCAAACAATTTCCGCTTCCAAAAAGTATATTGAGTCAATTGGAGTAAACTACAAAGCTGATTCGATTTATACAAATGAAGATTTAAAAGATGTGAAAGAACTATCAGGAGTAAATACTATTCAGAGCAAAGATAATATAAAAGATGGAATGAATAGTATGGTTGCAACAATGAAAATGTTGATAGTTTTATTAATTACTTTGTCAGCTATTCTAGGATTTGTAATAATTTACAATTTAGGAATACTTTCATTTGGTGAAAAACAATACCAATTTGCTACATTAAAAGTATTAGGATTTAAAGATAAACAAATAAAAGATATATTTATAAAACAAAATATATGGCTTGCATTGGTTGGAATAATCCTAGGATTACCACTAGGATATTTAATGACAGATTATATATTTAAGGCAGCTCTTGGAGATAATTATGACTTCGCTGCACAGGTTAAATTTTTCTCATATTTATATGCCTTCATTGGAAGTTTTATTGTTACATTTTGTATAAATAAAATTTTATCTAAGAAAGTTAAGACGATAGATATGGTAACAAGCTTAAAAGCCAATGAATAGAAAATAATAGAAACTAGAACTGTCAAATTTTTGACAGTTTTAATTTTATAATAGGAAAGTTATACAAGTTTAATGAAATAACCAAAAAAAGTTATGTCAATACAAATAAACCAAAAAAGCTATATTTTTTTGGCTTAAAAATACTAAGATTAAGTTAAAAAAATTAATTTTCCTTATAAATGTGATGATAGCCTCTCTTTGAAACATAATCAATAGGAACACACTTATCGAAGTTACATTTTGAACAAATTGTATAAGGAGGAGTAGAAATAGGTAATCCATTCCATGCATCTTCTTGTTCAAATTCTAAAACAGCTTCAATTGGTGCATCAAATTTGTATTTACATTTTGGACAGATGTAAGCAACTGTTTGACCACTTAATTTAAATGGAAAAGAGTCAAAATCAAACATATAAAAAACCTCATTTCGAATTAATACAGAGGACAAAATTCATTTTAGTATCACATTTAGGACAATTATAAGGATCTCTATCAAAATTTAATAAAATATTAGCTTGATGATTAAGAAGAGATTTTCTAAAATTTCTACAATGTTGTTTTATTAAAGGAACTATTTTTGAGTGCAAAGAATGTTTTTTTCTATAAAAACCATAATATCTAATTATTTTAAATTGAGTTGGCAATAAATGTCTTAATAAAATCATAATAAATTGAGAAGCTGGTAATGTAATTTTATGACATATATTATCTTTATGGTCAATATAAGAAAAAGTGACATTAGAGCCATCATAATTAATAATTCTATTTTCACTAATGGGAACTCTTCCGCAATATCTAGTAACATATTCAATACCCGATTTTAAGTCTTTAAATTTTTTAGGTTCAGCATAAACATAGAACCCCTTAGAATATTTTCGATAAAGAGAAGATTTTTCTTTATCAAAAGATTTACCATATCTAAAAGAATTTTTTGAAAACGAAAAGAAAGGGCATTATAGTCAAAGAAATTCCAAGGCATACATGAGTTATTATTACCTAATTTTATTTCAGCAATAAGGATATGAATATGAGGATTCCATTTTAAATCTCTACCAAAAGTATGAAGGAAAGCAAAGAAACCAGGAGTGTATTTGATTCTAGAAGAATACTTTTTCAAAATTCCTTTTTTATTCTTTTTAAAAGATTCATTAAGAATAGAATAAATAGTATCTCTAACAGCTTTAAAGAGAAGATTAATTCTATTTTCAAAGGGAAAGAAAAAATATTTTCTAAGTTGTTCAGGAATAGTAAAAACAATTTGTCTGTGTTGACAATTGTATGCAGTTTGTAAAATGTTTTCGACCCTTTGATTCTTGTATTTGTATCCACAAGAAGAACAAAAACGTGATTTGCAGGTGTGCCCAACAAAAAAAATAATGTCATGACAAAGAGGACATTCATAAACAGAACAACCCAAGTTTTTATTATAACAATCAATAATTTTTTGAATTTCTTGAGAAGCATTAGGGCGACAACGATCAATAATATCTTTATTATTTGAATAAGTAGTAGCCCAATGGTCTTCAAAAATTGAAGCAATAACACCAGTAGTTTTAAATGAATTATAATTTTTATTTAAAGAACCATCATCATTAAAACAATTAGCAGTATAAGTTCTAGAATTATAGAATTCAAAAAAATCATTTTCATTAATAGTCTCTATACTTTCCATATTTTCCTCTAAATAAGATTATACAAAAAAAGAGTTGCGTTAGCAACTCTCAAAGGAAAAATTTATTTTTCCTATTTTTTACTTTAGTATTGAAATAACAAAAAAATTCTGTTAGAATATATTCAAAAATAAATAGGAAAATATAAGAGAAAGGAAAAAAGAATATGTTAGAATTAAAAAACATACAAAAAAGTTACAAAACCAAAACACTAAATCAACATGTTTTAAAAGGAGTAAATTTAAAGTTTAGAAAAAATGAATTTGTAGCAATATTAGGCCCTTCAGGTTCAGGAAAGACAACTCTTTTAAATATTATAGGAGGTTTAGATCAATATGATGAAGGAGACTTAATAATAAAAGGAAAGAGTACAAAGAATTTTAAGGGAAAAAATTGGGATTCATATAGAAATAAATCAGTAGGATTTATCTTTCAAAGTTATAATTTAATTTCACATATGAATGTATTAGATAATGTAGAAATGGGAATGACATTATCTGGAAAGAAACCAAAATATAGAAAAAAGAAAGCTATAGAATTATTGGAAAAGGTAGGTTTAAAAGAACATATTCATAAAAAACCAAATCAATTATCAGGAGGGCAAATGCAAAGAGTTGCCATTGCAAGAGCATTGGCAAATGACCCTGAAATTATTCTAGCAGATGAACCTACAGGAGCTCTAGATTCAAAAACAAGTGTACAAATCATGGAACTAATAAAAGAAATATCAAAAGATAAACTAGTTATAATGGTTACGCATAATGCAGAACTTGCAGAAAAGTATGCAGATAGAATAATTAGAATGAAAGATGGTGTTTTAGAAGAAGATACAAATAAAGTAGACGAAAATGAAGATACAAATTGTGAATATAAACTAAATAAAACATCAATGAATATTTTTACAGCAATACATCTAAGCTTAAATAATATTAGAACAAAAAAAGGAAGAACATTTTTAACAGCTTTTGCATCATCGATAGGGATAATTGGTATTGCTTTAATATTATCATTATCAAATGGATTTTCAAAGCAAATAGAAATATTTGAAGAAAAAGTAGCAGATGCTATGCCAATTGTGATTACAGAAGATAGATTAAGTAATGAAACTATAAAGGCAGAAATGTCAATGGATGAAAATGAAGATAGCTTTACAGATTCAAAAGAATTAAAGATTGAAGGAAAATCAAATGTTAAAACAAATAATATATCAAAAGAATATTTAGAATACTTAGAAAAAATGCCAACAGAGTATTTATCAAGTATAAATGTGGACTACAGTCTAAAATATGGTATGAATATCATAAAAAAAGACAATGATAAATATTCTGCTGCTACAAGCGAAGAAAAAGAACTTTTGGCTCTAATGCCTTCAAAAGGATTTAAGGACAATTCTGTTACAAAATTAATAACTGAATATTACGATGTTTTGCAAGGAAAATTACCAGAAAATAAAAATGAAATAATATTAGAAGTTAATAAAGATAATACTATTAATAAAGACGTTTATTCGCTTTTAGGTATAAAAGAGGATAATGTATCTTTTGATGATATATTAAATAAAGAAATAAAAATTGTATTTGATGATGATTTTTATAAAAAACAAGGTGATTATTTTATTTTTAAAAATATTGATGAAGAAATGTATAATAATGAAAATAATTTAACTTTAAAAGTTGTCGGAATAATAAGAGTCAAGAAAGAAAAATCAAATGTGACATCAGGAGGAACAAATTTATATTATACAAATGAACTTCAAAATTATATAATTGAAAAAAACAGTAATTCTGAAATTGTAATTGCACAAAAAGATAAAAATTATAGTATCTTAACAGGAGAAAAATTTGAAAATGATGTAGCTAAAAACCAAATGTTATTATACTTTGGAGCACCAAAAAATCCTACAAAAATATTGCTATATCCAAAAGATTTTGAAACAACGTCGAATTTAATAGATTATTTAAATAAATATAATGAAAACAAAAAAGAAGAAGATAAAGTAACATATTTAAATCAAGCAGAGCTAATAGATGAAACATCAAATGGGATAATGGATGGAATAACAATAGTTCTTGTTGCCTTCTCTAGTATATCATTAGTAGTTTCTTCAATAATGCTTGGAATTATAACATATATAAGTGTTTTAGAAAGAACAAAAGAAATAGGAGTATTAAGAAGTTTAGGAGCAAGAAAAAAAGATATAAGAAGGGTTTTCAATGCTGAAACTTTAATAATTGGAATGATATCAGGTATACTTGGAATTTTAATTGCATATTTATTTACTTTTCCAATTAATAGCATAATATTTGAAAAAACAACACTTGAAAATGTTGCAGTTTTAAATCCGATTCATGCAATAATGTTAATAGCAATTAGTATGTTATTAACACTAATAGGTGGAGCTATTCCAGCAAATATTGCATCGAAAAAGGATCCAGTTAATGCTTTGCGTACAGAATAATTGAAATTAGACATTTTGATAGTATCATTCAAAATGTCTAAATTTATATTATAAATAAGGAGGATAAAATGAAAGAAAAATACGATTGGAATCTAGAAGACATTTTTAAAACAAATGATGACTTTGAAGAAAATCAAAAAAAAATTATCAGAGATATTAAAGAATATTGAGAAATATCAAGGTTCTTTAAATACATCGGACAAAATTTATGAATGTTATAATTTATATGAAAAAGCTTTAGAATTATATGAAAAAGTTTATGCATATGGAATGCTTAAATATCACTTAAATATGGCAGAAAGCGAAAATATAAAATTGTATAAAAAAGTACAAAATATAGGTGCAGAATTTGAAAAAGCTACAGCTTTTATAACACCTGAAATTACAAATATAGATGAAGAAATATTAATGAAATTTATTAAAGAAAATAAAAAATTATCAAGATATGAAAGACTTTTAAAAGAAATTATTGAAGATAAAAAACACATTTTGAGCAAAGAAGAAGAAAGTATATTAGCAAATTATTCTGAAGTTTTTAGTAGTATGGAAAACACATTCGATACACTCACCAATACAGAATTTAAATTTGGTGAAATTATTATGGAAGATGGCTCTAAAAAAGAAATGACAGATGCAACATATACTAAATTTTTAAAAAATAAAAATGAAAATATAAGAAAACAAGCATTTGAATTAATGTATAGTAAATATAGCGAGTTTTTAAATACAATTTCTGAATTATATTTATCAAGAGTTAAAGAAAGTGTGATTACTGCTAAAATTAGAAAATATAAATCATCATTAGATATGGCTGTTTTTCATGATGATTCAACTATGAAAGTATATAAGTCATTAATAGATGCAGTTCATAAAAATTTAAATGTAAATCATGAGTTCCTTAAATTAAAAAAAGAATTATTAAAGCAAAAAGAAATGCATTTATATGACATATATGTAAATCCTATAGAGTTAAAAGATGAAGAGGTAAAATTTGAAGAAGCAAAAAATCAAGTAATAAATAGTTTAAGTGTATTAGGAGAAAACTATATAGAAAAAATAATAGAAGCTTTTGATAATTCATGGATAGATGTATATGAAAAACCTAATAAAATGGGTGGAGCCTATAGTATGGGAGTATATGGAATTCATCCATTTGTATTAACAAATTTTATATATAATAAAAGAGATATAAGTACAATAGCACATGAGCTTGGTCATGCAATGCATTCTTATTATTCGAATAAAAACCAAAATGTATTAGATAGTAGTTATACAATAATGGTTGCTGAAATAGCATCAACTACAAATGAAATTTTACTTGCTAAATATCAAATGAATCATGAAAAAGACAAAACAAAAAAAAGCAGAAATTATTTATGAATTATTGGAGATGATAAGGGCTACATTATTTAGGCAAGCAATGTTTGCAGAATTCGAGGAAAAAGTACATTCAAAAATTGAAAAAAAGGAGATATGTTATCATCAGACGATTTAAATAATATTTATTATAAATTAAATGAAGATTATTTCGGAAAAGATACTATAATAGATGAACAAATAAAATATGAATGGGCAAGAATACACACACTTTTATACACCATTTTATGTTTATAAATATGCTACAGGAATATCTGCAGCAATAGTAATTGCGAACAATATTTTAAAGAAAAAAGAAGGGTATGTAGAAAAATATATTGATATGTTAAGTAGAGGATGTACAAAAAAATCTGTAGAATTACTTAAATTAGTTGATGTAGACCTAGAAAATATAAAAACTTATGAAGGAGCAATAGAATTTTATAAAGAATTAATAGAAGAATTAAAACGAGTAATTTAGGGAAATTCCCTAAATTACTCATTTGCTAATGGGTTACGTTCAACAGCGTTTCTAACTTGTTCATTACTTACATGTGTATAAATTTCAGTTGTAGAAATACTTTCATGCCCTAAAAGTTCTTGCAATGCTCTTATATCAACATTTCCATATTGATACATTAAAGTAGCAGCTGTATGTCTTAACTTATGAACAGAGTACTTATTAGTGTCAAGACCTGCTTGACGTAATTCTTTATATATTATATCCTGTACATTTCTTTTAGAAATTCTTTGTCTTCGTTCACTTAAAAATAAAGCATTCTGAGAATTTTTAGAATCTTTTTTTACACCTTCTTTTGGACGAACAATTAAATAACTATTAATAGCTCTAATGCAAGCTTTATTTAAATAAATAGTACGTTCTTTATTACCTTTACCAATTACATTTAACTGACATTCTGAAAAGTTTATATCTTTTATATTTATACCAACAAGTTCAGAAAGACGCATACCACAATTTAAAAAAAGAGTTGTGATTGCATAATTTCGCTCGTTATTTCTATTATCTTCATTTGAGGCGACATCTAAAAGTTTTCTACTTTCATCAAGGGTTAAATACTTAGGCAAACGTCTATCTAATTTTGGTGTTTCTAAATTTTGAGTAGGGTTTATTTCTAAAAGATTTTTTAAACAAAGATAATTAAAAAATACTCTTAAGCTAGAAACCTTTCTAGAACGTGTTGCAGCTTTACTATGAAAATTTGTAGTAAGGTACGCTAAAAAAGCATGCAAGTCATCTAATTTAATTTTTGATATCGTATTTAAATCAATATCTGAATATTCAATTTTTTTTTCAAATCAGTTTCTTTTGTCAACTTAAATCTTATTTTTATAAATTTTAAAAAAATTGCTAAGTCATAATTATATTCTTTTACAGTATTAGGCGATTTATTTTGAATAGTAATCATATAATCCAAAAGTCATTTAAATAGTTAGGATTTTTTTCTCTTTCAATCATAATAATTCCTCCGATTTTGTATAAAATAATTATATTCATTAAAAAAATAAAAGTCAAGATATTATAAAAAGTAACAAAAATAAAAAATAAGTTTTAAATGAGGAGGATTTTTTCTTTATTTTGGAGAAAAATCATTAATAGAGAAAAAAATAAAATAAGGAAGAAAGGATAATGTACAAATGTTAAAAAAGGTTGGAATTTTAATAAATGGTGGAGATGCTCCAGGACTAAATGCAGTTATAAGAGCAATAACAAGAACTGCAGAAAGAAATAATATAGAATGTTATGGATTTATAGATGGTTTTAACGGATTATTAAAAAATAATTATATAAGATTAGATAAATCAAGTGCAGCATCAGGAATTTTACACAAAGGAGGAGCGATAATTGGTTCGTCATTAAATTCTAATGTGTTTAATTATAAGGTAATTGAAGATGGAAAAGTACAATACAAAGACCTTTCAGAAGTTTGTGTTCAAAATCTAAAAAAAGATGAAATAGATTGTTTATTTACATTAGGAGGAGACAGCACACAAAAATCTGCAAGAGATTTTTCACTAAGGGGAATAAATGTAATAGGTGTTCCAAAAACAATAGATAACGATGTTGCATGTACAGATGTAACATTCGGGTATAATACTGCAGTTTCAGTGGCAACAGAAGCTCTAGATAGACTTCATACAACAGCTGAAACACACAATAGAATAATGGTTTTAGAAGTAATGGGAAGATATGCAGGATGGATTGCGTTAGAGTCAGCAATTGCAGGAGGTGCCGATGTAGCTTTACTTCCAGAAATTCCATATGACATAGAAAAAGTAGTAGAAAAAATAAAACAAAGACAAGCAATTGGAAAAAATTTTAGTGTAGTAGTTGTTTCAGAAGGAGCTTTTCCAAAAGGTGGAACAATATCTGTAAAAAATACAAGACAAGGTGGAGAAGGTGTAATTAATATTCAGCTTGGAGGAGCAGGAGAACAAGTAGCTAAATTACTAGAAGAAAGAACAGGATTAATTTCAAGAAATACAACACTTGGCTATATGCAAAGAGGTGGAACTCCAACAGCTACAGATAGAGTCTTATCAACAGAATATGGAGCAAAAGCAATGGAACTAGCATTAGAAGGAAAATTTAATGTTTTAACAGTATTAAAAAATGGAAAATTAGATTATGTTTCATTAGAAGATGTTGTTGGAAACAATAAAAAAATAGGAGCAGTAGAAGGTGGTACTGAAGACAGCAATATGAAAATTGTTAAATTAGATGATGATTTAGTAAAAACAGCAAGAGATATTGGAATATGTTTAGGGGATTAGAAGAGTAAATAAGGAGAAAAAAAGTATATGCAAAAGCAAAAAATCTCAAAATTAGTTTTTTTAATACTTGCTATAGTTTTAATATTAGCATTAATATTATTAATTGTCGGTGAAAAAAAAGATAGAACCAAAAATTTTTTTACAATAAAATTATTAAAGCTAATGAATATACTTTTTTAATAGAAGGAGCCAATTCAAACAATAAAAATCAATGTATAATTTCAAAATCAGAAGAAAAAAAGAAGCCTAGATGTAATATCAGATTCAGAACATACGCAAACAATAGTAATTGACGGATATGCTTATTTTATTATGCATAATGCTCAAGAATATTACGTATTAGAAAATTCTACTGAGACAGGAGAAGAAAAAAATATCGAAGCTGATATTTTAGAAAGTAATTTAAAAGAAATTAGTGAAAAGAAATATAAAACAGGTAAAGAAAAAGTATATGGAAAAACATATTATTTTGAAGAATTTGAAGATGTAAATTCTTTTTTAATGGTAAACAATGCATTAGATGAAGAGTCGAAATATAGTACAAAAATTTATTATGAAGGAAATAATATAAAATATATAAAAACAACAATAAGTGGTGACGAAGAATTTGAGGAATTATTAAAAATAGAATGTAATTATTCTGCAGATCAGAAAAATTTTGAAGTACCATCAACTTATGCAGAAAGATAATAGAGGCTTTTGTCTATAGCTATTGTTTATAGTTGTAGATGAAAGCTTTTTTCATATATATTTAATTTAAAACGATATTTTGTGAAAATTTGTGGTATAATATAAAAAATAAAGAGAATAAAAATTAAGAACAATTATAACTTTTATAATATAAATTAAATTTATTCTCTAGGAAAGGAATGTGTTTAAAAATGGAAGAAATAAATTTAAAAGTACAAGGAATAATGTGTGGAGGATGTGAAAATAGAATTAAGAATGCATTAAAAGCAATAGAAGGAGTAAAAGAAGTAGAAGCGGATCATACTACAGGAACTGTAAATATAAAAACAAAAGGTAAAATTAATATTGAAGAAATAAAAGAAAAAATTAATAATTTAGATTTTAAAGTAATTGAATAAATAGGAAATAAGAAAATATGAAAAAAATTGTATTAAATATAGAGGGCATGACATGTAGTGCATGCTCTAATGGTTTAGAAAAATATTTAAATAAGCAAAAAGGTGTGAAAGAGGCATCTGTGAATTTAGTATTAGCAACATTGATGATAGAATACGATGATAATGTCTTAAGTAAAAAAGATTTAGAAAAATTTGTATTAGAAGCTGGATTTAAGAGTACCGGAGAAAATAATAACAAAAATTCTAAAAACATAGAACTTATCAAACTAATAATTTTTGCAATATTATCTATTATCTTAATGTATATATCTATGGGACATATGCTAAAATTGCCTATACCAAGTTTTGTTAATATGGAAATAAATCCATTAGGTTATGGAGCAAGATTAATGATTTTAAGCATTCCATTTTTATTTTATGGATTTGATATTTTAAAAAATGGAATTAAAAATATAATTCATAAAATGCCAAATATGGATTCTTTAGTAGGAATTGGAATATTGGTAAATTTTTTATATAGTATGTGGAATTTAATTTTAGTATATGAAGGAGATATATCAAAGGTACACAATTTATACTTTGAAGCATCAAGTATGATAATTTTATTTGTAAAACTTGGAAGATTTATAGATAAAAGAAATAAGTCAAAGGCAGTAGACACTATAAAAAATTTAGTTACTATAACACCAAAAAAGGAGGGACAATATTAGTTGATGGAAAAGAGAAAAGTGTTACAATAAATGAAATACAAAAAGGTGATATTGTTGTTTGCAAACCGGGTGAAAAAATTGCAGTTGATGGAATAATTATAAAAGGAAAGACACATACAGATGAATCATTTATAACAGGGGAAAGTAAACCTGTTGTAAAAAAAGCTGGAAGCACAGTAATAGCAGGAAGTATAAATTATGATGGATATATAGAATATAAGGCTGAAAAAATAGGAAAAGATTCAAGCATATCTAATATAGTAAACCTAGTTGTAGAAGCAACAAATACAAAGGCACCAATTGCAAGAATAGCAGATGTAATAAGTGGATATTTTGTTCCTGCAATATTTGTTATTTCTATAATTTCATTTGTATTAAATTTGATAATAATAAAAGACATCACAGAAGCGGTTATAAGCCTAGTAAGTGTATTAGTTGTTGCTTGCCCATGCGCACTTGGACTTGCTACACCTTTAGCAATGGTTATTTCGATCGGAAGATACAGTAAAAAAGGTATATTAATAAAATCAAGTGAAAGTATTGAAGCTCTTAATAAGATAGATACTATCGTTTTTGACAAAACAGGAACATTGACAACAGGAAAATTAACTATTATTGATAGTAAAATAGAAAAAGAAAATATGTTCGCACTTAAAAGCTTGGAGAAAAATTCTAATCATCCTATTGCTAAAAGTATTGTAGGACAAGAAAAAGGTGATTTATATCCGGTAACGAACTTCACCGATGTACCTGGATTAGGTATAAAAGGTATAATAAATCAAAAAAGAATACTATGCTGGTAATAGAAAGTTCGTAAATGAAATAAATCCTGTTTTAAACGAAAATGGAGAATATTTAAAAATAGAAAAAGAATTTTTAAATAAAGGAGAAACTATCGTATATTTGTTCGATAAAGATAATATTTTGGGAATAGTGGGACTTTCGGATAAAATTAAACCTGAAATAAAAGGTGTTATTACTAAATTACAAGAGATTGGGAAAAAAAATTGTAATGCTTACAGGAGATAATAAAGAATCTGCAAAAATTATTGGAGAAGAATTAGGAATTAAAGAAATAATTAGTAATGTTACACCAGAAGAAAAATTGAATAAAATAAAAGAACTAAATACAAATAAAAACTGTATGATGGTTGGAGATGGAGTCAATGATAGTCCTGCACTTAAAACCGCAACTATAGGTGTAAGTGTACATGGTGGGACAGATATAAGTCAAGATTCAGCAGATATTATTTTATTACATGATAATATGTATATTTTAAAAGAAATGTTTGAAATTAGTAATAAAACAATTAAAATAATTAAAGAGAACTTATTTTGGGCATTGTTTTATAATATATGTATGATCCCACTAGCAACAGGGCTGTTTGCTATTCATATAAATCAATGCTTGCAAGTTTAGCAATGACTTTAAGTAGTTTTACAGTTGTAGTTAATAGTTTAAGATTATTAAAATAAGGAAGGAATTAAGTAGATGATTGATTTAAATGAAAATAATAAAAAACTTGATAATTTAGTAAAGAGATTAAAAGAAATGGGAGATTCTCTTTGACATAGCAAGCCTAACTATAGAATTAAAGAATCTAGAAGCAAAAACTATGGAACAAAGTTTTTGGGATGATGCTAAAAGTTCGAATGTTGTTTTAAAGAAAATTACTCAGATAAAAAATAAAATAGAAAATTTTAATAAAATTAAACAAGAAATAGATGATATTATAGAGTTTAATAATTTTCTAAATGAAGAACAAGAGTACTCTGATGAAGAAGCGGAAGAAGTTTTAAAAAATACATCTATTGTTGAAAAGAAAATTGAGAGGTTAGAAATAGACACCCTTTTGTCGGGAAAATATGACAAAAATAATGCTATATTAACAATTCATCCAGGAGCAGGAGGAACAGAAGCACAAGATTGGGCTGAAATGCTTTATAGAATGTATACAAGATGGTCTCAAAAACAAGGTTATACAGTAGAAGAATTAGACTATTTAGAGGGAGATGAAGCAGGTATAAAAAGTGTCACATTTGAGGTTATTGGCGAAAATGCCTATGGATATTTAAAATGTGAGATGGGCGTACATAGATTAGTAAGGATCTCTCCTTTTGATGCTGGGGGAAGGAGACATACTTCATTTGCTTCACTAGAAGTTCTTCCAGAAATAACTGACGATGTAGAGCTTTATATTAATCCAGACGATATTAAAATGGATGTATATAGAGCATCTGGTGCAGGAGGTCAGCATATTAATAAAACGTCATCTGCAGTGAGATTAACACACATTCCAACAGGAATTGTTGTTGCATGTCAAACAGAGCGTTCTCAATTACAAAATAGAGAGAATGCAATGAGAATGCTTAAATCAAAGTTATTAGATCTAAAAGAAAGAGAACATAAAGAAACTATTGATGAATTAAAAGGAATACAACGTGATATTGCATGGGGAAGTCAAATAAGATCATATGTTTTTTGTCCATATACATTAGTAAAAGATCATAGAACTAATTATGAGGTTGGTAATGTTCAAAATGTAATGGATGGAGATTTAGATGGATTTATTGAAAGTTACCTAAAAATGAAAAAAGAATAATTTTTTAAAACTACTACATTAAGTAACCTACATTTTAAATACTTCATAAAATATATTAAACCAATTAAAATTCTTTAAGATAAAACTTTTATAATAATTGGTTTAAAACTTAATATAAGGAGGTGCCATAGTTTAAAAATAATTATAATATGTGACTTTATTAAACTGAATTTTTAGACTTAGCATGTGCCTTGGAAAGGAATGTGTTTAAATATGGACACATTAGTAGTATTAAAATTTGGAGGTAGTTCAGTTTCAGATAATGATAAATTACTTATTGTAGCTGAAAAAATTAGAGAATTTTATGATAAAGATATAAAAGTAGTTGTTGTAGTATCTGCTCAAGGAAAAATGACAGATAAGCTTTTAGGAGAAGCAAAATCAATAACAAAAATTCCAAACGAAAGAGAATTAGATGTTCTATTAAGTTCAGGAGAACAAATGTCTATTTCTAAACTTGCGATTTGTTTAAATAATTTGAAGATTCCAGCTATATCCCTTACTGGTTGGCAAGCAGGCATTTTTACCAATAAAGTAAATCAAAATGCTATTATTTTAGATATAGATATTTCAAGAATACAAAATGAATTAAATCAAAATAAAGTAGTTATTGTTGCAGGTTTTCAAGGAATAAATGAATTAGAAGATATTACCACATTAGGTAGAGGAGGATCAGATACAACAGCTGTTGCTCTAGCTGCTAAGCTTAATGCAGATAAATGCTATATATATTCTGATGTTGATGGAATTTATATGGCTGATCCAAATAAAATAAAAGATGCTAAAAAGTTAAATAATATTTCATATGATGAAATGATTGATATGGCAAACGAAGGGGCAAAAGTTTTACAGGCTAGATGTGTTGAAATTGGAAAAAAGTATAGTGTACCAATTGTTGCTAAATCAACATTCTTAGATAATGAAGGAACAAATATTAATTCTAATTTAGAAGAAATATCTATTAAAAGTATTGTAAAAAACGACAAATTAAAGCTCGTAAAATTAATTGACAGGAAAAATACTGATAAGATTTTTAATTGTTTATATAAAGATTTTGTAGATAATAGCATAAATGTTAAAGACATGATTAATACAAGTAAAGATAATTTTGAAGTTTCATTTACAATTATCGAAGAAGATATTGATAAATTAGAAAATTTACTTAGTAGAAAATATTTTAATATTAAAAGTTCATATAGAGATATTTCTAAAGTTTCGATAATTGGAAGCGGAATATTAAAAGATAATAATATCTTGAAAAAAACAATTCTTTTTGTCGAAAAAAATATGCTAGAAATTTTAAAAATTGAAACTAGCGAATTCAAAATTTCGATTCTTTTCAAAGATAAGATTTTAGACGAAACTTTGGATAAATTATATAAATTTCTCTTAAAATAGAATATGAATAGATGGAATTACTTAGTAAGTGATTTCGTCTATTTTTTCTTTTATTATTGAAAAATACAGTTTAAAGTTCTATTTTATGAAAAAGCGAATAAAATATAATAAAACAAAAGGGAGGAATGACAATGGTAGTAGAAGAAAGAAGACCTATTGCTTCAAATAGTGGTGTAATACAAAATATAGTTTTAGAAAATAGAAATAAACTTAGTATATCTGGAGTCAAAGATGTTTTAAGTTTTGATGACCAAGTAGTTATAATGGAAACGGAATTAGGGCTTTTAACAGTAAAGGGAGAAAACTTAAAAATTAATAAATTAAGCATAGATACATCTGAGGTAATTGTAGAAGGTGAAATTTGTAATCTTGGATATAGTGAGCAAAGTAAAATGAAACAAGAGGGAAGCTTACTTAGCAAAATTTTTAAATAAGGTGAAAAGTAATGGCTGAAAATCAAGCATATTTATTTTTAATATTTACTATTGATGGTTTTTTAATAGGGTTAATATTTGATTTTTTTAGAATATTAAGAAAAGAATTTAAAACCAGTAATATTGTTACATATATAGAAGATATACTATTTTGGATTTTAACGGGATTAATTGTATTAATTTCAATGATTTTATTTAGTAATGGGACAATCAGATTTTATATGCTAATTGGCATTATCATTGGCTTTATAACATATATTTTAACATTAAGTAAACTTTTAATTAAGATGTCAGTATTTATTATTGATAAAATAAAAGGTACAATAAAATTTATATTTAGTATAATATTTTATCCAATAAAAATAATATATGAATTTTTGTATAAAATTGTAAAAAAATTATGTAATTTATTATTTAAGTTTGCAAAAACAACAGAAAAAAATATAAAAAAGGTCGAAAAAAGTGATAAAAAAAGAGGGATTTTTAAAAGAAATGTAGAAAAATAAATATATAAGAGTTTTTTGAAAAGGTGAAGAAGGTACACATGAGAAATTTAAAGAGTTTATTAAAAAAAAAATTATAATAATAGTAATTGTAATATACGGTTTTATAACATATATAAATCAACAAAAAATATTAAATACATATGCATCTAATGCAGAAACTTTAGATGGTCAAATAACAGAGGCAAAGAGCCGTCAACAAGAATTGAAAGATATAAAAGACAATGTAACATCATCAGATTATATAGAAGAAGTAGCAAGAGAAAAATTAGATATGTATTTGCCAAATGAAAGAGTTTATGTTGATAACTCAAATTAAAATTTTGTGTAACTTATTAATAATAAAATAAAAGTAAAAGAAATCCTAAAAATTAAAAAAATAAGGATTTTTTTTATTTCTCTTCACAAAATTAAAAAAATATGTTATACTAACAACCGTACGAATAAAAAATTAAAATTTTTAGAGATATGAAGTTTAATCAAAAAGTATTTTATTGAATTTAGTTTTAAATTGATTTATTTAATCAATTTGCTTTCTTATAATAAATCCCACTACCTTTATTTTTATATTAAAAGGAAAAATCTTACTAAAAAAGATTTCACGTAAGATAAATATAGCGGATATTATAATACCTATTAAACATAATGTCATGAAAAACTAAAAATCTGTTTTATTAAAGAATATAAAGAAAATCAATTATAAATAATTTGTAAAAAATTAGGAGGAAAAAAGATGAATTTTGAAGAAATGACTTTGCTTGAATTGAAAAAAAATGGCAAAAGAAAATAATATAAGAAATATATCGAAATTAAATAAAGAAGAACTTATTGAAGTATTAAAAAGTATTCTTATTAGTGAAAATAACGAATCGAATAAAGAAGAAATCGAGATAGAAGAAAAGGATATGAATCAAAGATATGATTCTGCTGATGATGAGGTAGAAGAAGAGGGATTAAATGCAGAAGAATCTGAGATTACATACAAAGTAAATAACGAAGAAGATGAAATAATAGAAGGAATATTGGAAGTTCTTCCAGATGGATACGGTTTTTTAAGAGGAGAAAATTATCTGTCAACAACAAAAGATGTCTACATATCTCCTATTCAAATAAGAAGATTTAGATTAGAAACAGGAGATTTAATAAAAGGAATTTCAAGATGTAAAGATGGAGAAAAATTTCCGTCACTAATCTTTGTTGGAGAAGTAAATGGAGAACATCCTGAAAAAGCTTTAAAAAGAAAAAGGTTTGATGATTTAACACCTATATATCCAAATGAAAGATTATATTTAGAAACTGCTCAAGAAAATATTGCAACTAGAATGATAGATATAATTTCACCAATAGGAAAAGGACAAAGAGGATTAATAGTTGCTCAACCAAAAGCTGGTAAAACAACTCTTTTAAAAGAAATAGCAAATAGTATTTCGAAAAATAACCCAGAATGTGAACTTATAATGCTTTTAATTGATGAGAGACCGGAAGAAGTAACAGATATGAAACGTTCAATAGAAGGACAGGTAATATATTCTACATTTGATGAACTTCCAGAACATCATGCAAAAGTTGCAGAAATGGTTATAGAAAGAGCAAAAAGGTTGGTAGAACAAGGTAAAGATGTTGTAATTTTATTAGATAGTATTACAAGACTTGCACGTGCATACAACTTAGTAGTGCCAGCATCTGGTAGAACTTTATCAGGTGGTATAGATCCAGCATCACTTCATAAGCCTAAAAAATTCTTTGGAGCTGCTCGTAATATAGAAGACGGAGGAAGTTTAACAATTCTAGCTACAGCTTTAACTGAAACTGGAAGTAGAATGGACGATGTTATTTTTGAGGAATTTAAAGGTACAGGCAATATGGAAGTATTATTAGATAGAAGCTTAGCAGAGAATATTCCCTGCTATCGATATTAATAAATCAAATACTAGAAGAGAAGACCTACTTCTTACTAAAAAAGAACAAGAAGCTGCATATCTTATTAGAAAAGCATTTAATAATGTTGCTAACTATGAAGCTACTGAACAAATTATTAAGCTTATTAAGGGGACAAAGAATAATAAAGAATTTTTAGAAAAGATTGATTTTAACTTTGGAAGATATAAAGATTAAGTAAATGGGATTATCCCATTTATTTTTTGTCCGAAAATAATATTTTATATAAATACTTTTCATTAATTCGATTTTTTAAATATGTCGAAAAATGAAGTATTACGCGATTAAAAAATGGAAAATTTTACCAAAAAGTATAGACATTTTTAAATGATTGTTATAAAATACAAAATGTTAAAAGTTGCAACAAAAAATAAAATTTATAGGAGGCAAAAGAGAATGGAAATTTTAAAAATTTCATCAAAATCTAATCCAAATTCAGTAGCAGGAGCTATTGCAGGATTGATAAAAGAATCACAAAAGGCAGAAATGCAAGCAATCGGAGCAGGAGCTCTAAATCAAGCAGTAAAAGCTGTAGCTATAGCAAGAGGTTTTGTAGCACCAGCAGGAGTTGATTTAATATGTATCCCAGCTTTTGCAGAAGTTGAGGTTGAAGGTGAAGATAGAACTGGAATGAAACTTATTGTTGAATCTAGAAAATAATATAATTATAAGCTGTTGTGATAGAAATGTTATTGTTTCTATTTCAACAGTTTTTTTGTTTTCATTGCTAATTTATATAGATATTCAGTATATAATAAAAAATAGAGTATTGTATTAAAAATACTCTATTGACATTTAAAAAAAATAATATATAATAACAATGTAGTTTTAAAAGAGGTGTTTATGAAAAATAATATATTTGGATATTTATTTATAATATTTATTATAGCTATTATGTCATTTGCAATATATAAGGTCAAAAAAAGAAGATAATAAAAAGCAAGAAAATATTGTTGAGTCAAATTCAATTAGCGATGAAGAAAAAGGCACAGAAATGGTTTTAGCAATTTCAGGTTTTGATACTATAAATCCAATAATTACAAAAAATAGAGATGTACAAGATATTGACAAAATAATATATGAATCATTATTTAATGTTACAGAAAATTATAAGATTGAAAATTGTTTGGCAACAGAATTTGCCAAAACTGATAGTACAACCTATTTAATAAAATTAAGACAAAATGTTAGATGGTCAAATAATTCAAAATTTAACAGTTCGGATGTAAAGTATACTATAGATAAATTAAAACAAAGTAATAATTCAGTTTATTCTTCAAATGTTAATTATGTAAAAGAAGTGGATATTGTAGATGATTATACTGTAAGGATAATTTTATCACAGGAAGTAGAATTTTTTGAATATTATTTAAGTTTTCCAATTTTATGTAGTAGTTATTATGGTCAAGATGATTTTTGGAATACAGAAAAAAATCGTGCACCGGTAACAACAGGAAAATTCAAAATCTCAGGGGTAACTAATAGTACAATTACACTAATAAAAAATAAAAATTGGTGGAATAAGTCAAACGAAAAAACTAATTTAGAAAAAATAACTGTAAATATTTATTCGACACCTTCAGAATTATATAATGCATTTAAATTAGGAAGTATAGATTTAATTACAACAGAAAACGAAAAATATCAAGATTATGTGGGTACAATTGGATATAATACTACAGAAACAGAAGGAAGAGAATTTGTTTTTTTAGCAATGAACACATACAGTAATATTTTATCAGATGTAAATGTCAGAAAAGCAATTAGAAGCTATTTAAATAAAGAAGAAGTTGTTTCGAATTCATATAACTCATTTTATAAGTCAGCTAATTTTCCGTTGAATACTTCAAATTATTTAATTAGTTTAGGTGAAGAAAATTTCTATAATTTGGAAGAAGCAAATAGCACACTTTCTTCCTCAGAATGGGCATTAAGAAATAATATATGGCAAAAAGTAATTGATTACAAACTAACTAAATTAGAATTTAATTTGGTTGTAAAAGCAAGTGATTCAAAGAGAGCAAGAGCAGCTGAAACAATAAAAGAAAATTTAGCGAATCAAGGAATTATAATAGATATTGTTTATGCAAATGATAGCGATTATCAAAATTATTTGCAAAATAAAAATTATGATATGATTTTGTGCTCGATAAATTTAGGAATATCGCCTGATTTAACAACATTTTTTGGAGAAAACAATTTAGCTAATTATAACAATGAAGAAATAAAAAATACGATAAGAAATTTAGAAAATATAGTAAATGAGGATGAATTAAAAACGAATTATCAAAATATTTATAATGCATATAATCAAGATGTTCCTTATATAGGAATTTGTAGAAATAAAGTAAAAGTTTTAACTTCTAGTAGACTAGTAGGAGATATTAAAACAAATTGGTATAATGTATTTTATAATTTGAAAGAATGGTATACAAAATAAAAATAAAAAAGTACTTGACAAAATAAAAGTTTGGTATATAATAGTGGCAAACATAAGTTCAAATAAGGAGGATAAAAATGTCAGAAAATAATGAAAGAAGAAAAGCATTAGATGCAGCATTAGGACAAATAGAAAAACAATTTGGAAAAGGGTCTGTAATGAGACTAGGAAATTATAAAGCAATGGAAGTAGATGCAATCTCAACAGGAGCTTTAAGTTTGGATATTGCACTTGGAATTGGAGGATTGCCAAGAGGAAGAATTATAGAAATATATGGACCTGAATCATCAGGAAAAACAACACTTGCATTAAGTGTTGTAGCAGAAGCACAAAAAGCAGGAGGAGAAGCAGCTTTTATAGATGCAGAACACGCATTAGACCCAATTCATGCAAAAAAATTAGGTGTAGATATAGATAATTTAATAGTATCACAACCAGATACAGGAGAGCAAGCATTAGAAATTACAGAAAGCTTAGTAAGAAGTGGAGCATTAGATGTAATAGTAGTAGACTCTGTTGCAGCATTAGTTCCAAAAGCAGAAATAGATGGAGATATGGGTGATTCTCATATGGGACTACAAGCACGTTTAATGTCACAAGCATTAAGGAAACTTGCTGGTGCAATAAATAAATCAAAAACAGTAATAATATTCATAAACCAATTAAGAGAGAAGATAGGAGTTATGTTTGGAAATCCTGAAACAACAACAGGTGGACGTGCACTTAAATTTTATGCATCTGTAAGACTTGATATAAGAAGAATAGAAAGCATTAAACAAGATGGAGTTGTTACAGGACACAGAGTGAGAGTAAAAGTAGTAAAAAATAAAGTGGCACCACCTTTTAGAGAAGCTGAATTTGATTTGGTTTATAGCGAAGGAATTTCTAAAATTGGAAATATATTTGATATGGCTGTAAATTTAGATATCATTGAAAAAAGCGGATCATGGTTTAGCTATAATGGAGAAAGAATAGGCCAAGGAAGAGAAAATATAAAGAAATATTTAAAAGAAAATCCTAAAGTTCTTGCAGAAGTTGAAAAGAAGGTTAGAGATAACTTTGCTAAAGCATTCGAACAAAGCTTAGGAGAAGAAATGCCTGAAGATAAAGAAGAAGAAACTCAACCAGAAGAATAAATGAAAACTGATTGTTATTTTAAATAAGAGATAGAATAATAAAAACTAGAGATAGCAAATTGGCTATCTCTAGTTCCATTTAAGGAGTAAAAAATTGGAATAAGTGTTATTATACAAAGTTAACATAACAATATGAATAAATTAAAATTAAAATTAAAAAGATTCTATTGACAAAATAAATACCAAAGTATACAATGATGTAAAAAAACAAAAGGTAAAAAGGAGAAAAGTGCATATGAGAAAAGAAAAAAAGAAATAAAGGACACCCCATATTTTGATAATATTAATATTATTGGAAAAAATATTAAAAAGTTAAAAATGGAGGATAAAATGAATTTTAAAAAATTAAAAAGTGAAAAAGGTATAACATTAATAGCATTAATTATAACAATTATAGTATTGCTAATTCTTGCAGGAGTAAGTATTATAACGTTAACGGGAGAAAATGGAACAATAACAAGAGTTCAAACTGCTAAAAAGCAAAGTGAAAAAAGGAAAATTAGAAGAAGAAGTAAAATTAGCAATAACAAATTTACAGATTGAAGAAAATCAAAGAGAAATGACACAAGAAGAAAAAAGAGAAGAGTTAGAAAAAGAATTAAAAAACAAGATTCAAATTCAACAGTTTCTATAGATGGTTCAGGATTTATAGCAAGTCATGGAGGATATAATTTTAATATAAGCGATAATTATAAAGTTTCTATAAAAGAACCATTTAATGCAGAAGAATGGGATAAGACAGCAGCAGATGATGACTGTTTCTATTGGGGAAGCAATGACCCAAATAGTGAAGACTACGGTAAAGTAATAGGCTATACTAAAAAAATAGAAATTTATACCGTATTAAGATTTCCAAGTAGATGTACAAAAATAAGTTTTTGTATAGCGGGTGAATACGAAGATGGAGTAACTGTAAGCGAGTCAAGATCATTTACTAATAATATAAAAAAAAGTAGAGATTCCAGGAACAGTTAATTCAATAGAAGATCAAGCTTTTTTGGTGGTCCAGTGGCTAATACTTTTCAAGAATTAAAAGAAGTTACGATAGAAGAAGGAATGCATGAAATAATAGGGTTCGCATTTAGGCATTGTACAAATCTAAGCAGTATAACAATTCCAAATAGTGTAATAAGTATAGGCGGAGGTGCTTTAGATGATACCCAATGGTATAAAAATCAACCCGATGGACTTGTATATGCAGGAAGAATAGCATATAAATATAAAGGAAATATGCCTAGTAATACAAATATAGAAATAAAATCAGGAACAACAGAAATTGCAAGTGATTGCTTTGAAAATTGTACGAATTTAAATAGTATAGCAATTCCAAATAGTGTACAAGTATTGGATGGGCTGCTTTTGGTGGATGCGTCAATTTAAATAGTATAATGATTCCGAATAATATAAAGAAGATAGATAGACAGGTATTTAATAGATGTTCAAGTTTAACAAGTGTAATTTACAAAGGCATAACTTATACGAGTAAAGCTTCTTTAGTACAAGCATTAGAAGATAATGGCGTAACAGGCGTAGAAGATCTTACTTTTTGGTTCTACTGGTCTTTCAGATTAAAACACAATAATCACAAAATAAAATTTAAATATAGATTTCACTTTGAATTTAAGAGATTAAGTTCAAGGTGAATTTTTTATAACATTTTAAAACAAATTTTTTAATTTAATTGAATTTTTAAGTAATTTATAGTAAAATGTAACAATAAAAGGAGAATTGTAGATGTACACAATAGAAGAATTTGATGAACAAAAAACAAGGATAATGAAATATATAGTATATAAAAAAGAAGAACAGAAAAAGAAGTAAGAGATAAGTTCAAAAATAGTATGGAAGAAGAAATATTAAATGACATTATAGAATATTTAAAAGATGCTAAATACATTGATGATAATGACTATTTAAGAAAAATGGTTCAAAATATAATGATATTAAAAACACAGTCGATAAAAGAAATCAATATAAATTACTTTCAAAAGGAATTAAGAAGGATGAAATAGAAAGATATATATATATAAACGAAGAAGAATTAGAAGAATATGAATTAAATTGTGCAAAAAAAATAATTTTAAAAAAATCAGATAAAGACGAAAACGAAATAAGAGCTTATTTAATAAGAAAAGGTTATAAATTAGAAAATATAAGAAAAGCAATAGATGAAATTAATCAAAAATGAAAGGAAAAATTAAATGTCAATTTTAGCATTACAAACAGGAAAATATAAAATAAAAGTTGAAAATTTTGAAGGTCCACTTGATTTACTATGTATGCTTATAGAAAAAAATAAAATGAATATATATGATATAAAACTAGATGAGATAACAGACCAGTATTTAGAGTATATAAAGCAAATGGAAAAAGAGAACTTAGAAGTGAAAAGCGAATTTTTAGTTATGGCATCGACTCTTTTATATATGAAATCAAAAAAATTATTGCCAAATCAAGAAGAAAAAGAAGATGAAATAACAGAAGAAGAACTTATAAGAAGAATTATTGAATATAAAAAATATAAAGATGCAGTTGTAAAGTTTAAAAATAATTTTGAGATGTATTCAAACAGAATATATAAAGCGCCTGAAGAAATGGAACTTCCAAAACAAGAATTAAAAGTTGAATATGATGACAAAATTATTCCAAAAGTTTATGAAAAAATAGTAAATTCTAACAAAGAAAAATTAAATAAAAATGCAAAAAATATTGAACAAATAAAATTAACAGAACAATTTACTGTAACAAGTAAAGTAAAGCAAATGTTTAAGGAATTAATCAAAAATAAAAGATTTGTATTTAACAGAATGTATACAACAAAGAAAAATAGCAAAAACGAAGTTGTTACAGCCTTTTCCGGATTGTTGGAATTATCAAGGAAAAATAAGGTTATAACCAATCAAGAAGAAATTTTTGGTGATATATTAGTAGAAAAGAGTAAAATAAAAAAAGAAAAGTAAATAATTGAAATAATAAAAAAAGAAAGGGCGAATCAAATTGAAAAAAGAAGAAGCAGAAATAAATTTACAAAAGGAATATATGGAAAAAGTTAGAGATATACATAATGGAAAAAATATGAAATATTATATACTTACAATGGGATGTCAATTAAATGAAAATGATTCAGAAAAATTAAGTGGTATGTTAGAAGAAATGGGATATTCAAGAACAGAGAAAATTGATGATGCAAATTTAGCATTAATAAATACATGCTGTGTACGAGAAAACGCTGAAGAAAGGCTATTTGGCAAAGTAGGAGAACTTAAAAATTTAAAAGAAAAAAATGATTTAGTAATAGCAGTTGGCGGATGCATGATGCAAGAAAAACATATACAAGAAAAAATAAAAAATCATATCCATATATAGATGTTGTTTTTGGAACACACACACTTCATAAATTTCCTGAAGATTTATATAAAGTTATTAAAAATAAAGAGAAAATAAAAGACGTAATAGACATAAATGGAGAAGTATATGAAAATTTGCCAATTAAAAGAGATAATAAAATATCAGGATCTGTAACAATAATGTATGGGTGCGATAATTTTTGCTCTTATTGTATAGTACCATATGTTAGAGGAAGAGAAAGAAGCAGAAATCCTGAAGATATTTTAAAAGAATGCAGAGAATTAGCTAAAGAAGGATACAAAGAAATTGTTTTACTTGGGCAAAATGTAAACTCATATTTAAGAAGTGAAATGGAAGCAATTAGACAAGGAAAATTGGTAGATGAAGAAGGTGTATACAAAGAAATAAACTCATTTGCTAAGCTTTTAAAAGCAATAAATAAAATAGATGGAATTGAAAGAATACGTTTTGTTTCACCACATCCAAAAGATTTTACAGATGATGTTATAGAAGCTATTGCAGAGTCAGAAAAAAGTATGCAAATTTATTCACTTACCACTTCAATCTGGAAGTACTAATATGCTGAAAATAATGAATAGAAAATATACAAAAGAACAATATTTAAATTTAGTAAAAAAATAAAATCAAAAATTCCAAATATAAAGTTTTCAACAGATATAATAGTTGGATTTGCAGGTGAAAGCGAGGAAGATTTTGAAGATACCTTAGATGTTGTTAGAAAGGTTAAATTTGAACAAGTATTTATGTTTATATATTCAAGAAGAGTAGGAACTCCTGGAGATAAAATGGAAAACCAAGTTCCTGAAGATATTAAACATAAAAGATTTGATAAATTAAAAACATTAGTTGAATCTCAAATTGCAGAAAATAATAAAGAATATGTAAATACGATTCAAAAAGTTTTAGTTGAAGGAAAGAGTAAGAATAATGACAAGATGCTTACAGGTAGAACGGAAACAAATAAAGTTGTTGTTTTTGAAGGATCAGATAATTTAATAAATAATATAATTGACGTAAAATTAATTGAAGATCATATGTGGTATTTTAAAGGAGAAACAATAAATGAATGTAGATAAATCAAAGTGTTCACCAATGATGCAAAGGTATTTAGAAACAAAAGAAAATTATCCTGACTGTATTTTGTTTTACAGATTAGGAGACTTTTATGAAATGTTTTTTGATGATGCAGAAAATGTTTCAAGAGAACTTGAACTTACACTTACAGGAAAAGATTGTGGGTTAGAAAAAAGAGCACCTATGTGTGGAATTCCACATCATGCAGCAGACACATATATTGCTAGATTAATTGCAAAAGGATACAAAGTAGCAATATGCGAACAATTAGAAGACCCTAAAACAGCGAAAGGAATTGTAAAAAGAGGTGTAATAAAAGTCGTAACTCCTGGAACAGTTGTAGAATCAAATATGCTTGAAGAAGAGAAAAAACAACTATATAATGAGTATATTTAAGTCAGGAATTTACTATGGTATAGCGATTACTGATATTACAACAGGAGAATTTTATTCAAGTCAAATAAAAGAAGTTAATAATTTTCCTGTATTACTTGATGAAATTGCAAGATTTTCACCATCTGAAATTATAGTTAATTCTTTGATGACAAATTCTTTAGAAGAAATTTCAAAAATAAAAGAAAGATTTGAAAATGCATATATCAGTAATTTTGAAGACAAATATTTCTATGACGAAAAAGAAAATATTTTAAATAGATTTAAAATTCATGACATTAAAGGAGCAGAGATTAATTTAAATAATTTAGAGCTTGCTGTATGTAGTATAAATGCACTTGTAGAATATTTAAATCAAACCCAAATGACATCACTTGATCATATTAATAAAATTACAATTTATACTGTTTCAAGATATATGGCCTTAGATATAAATGCAAGAAGGAATCTTGAGATAACAGAAAGAATGAGAGATAAATCAAAAAAAGGCACTTTGCTTTGGGTATTAGATAAAACATCAACATCAATGGGAGGTAGACTTTTAAGAAGATGGTTAAGTGACCCATTAATTGATTTAAACGAAATAAATAGAAGACTAGATGCGGTTGAAGAATTGAAAAATGATTTGATGCTAAGAGGAGAAGTTACAGAAGCTTTAAAAAAGTATATGACATTGAACGTTTAGCAGGAAAAATGGCATATGGCAATGGAACGCCAAGAGATATGATAACATTAAAAAATTCTCTAGGCAAAGTTCCAGAAGTCAAAAATATAATATCGAATGCTAAAAGTAGTTATATAAGATATATTTATGAAAATATAGACGAATTAAAAGATATTTATGAATTAATTGACTCTTCAATTGTAGATGACCCACCAATGTTAACAAAAGACGGTGGATATATAAAAATGGGATATAATGAAGAAATAGATAAATTAAAAACTGCAACAACAGATGGAAAATCTTGGCTTATGCAACTAGAACTTGATGAAAAAGAAAAAACAGGAATAAAGTCATTAAAGGTTGGTTTTAATAAAGTTTTTGGATATTATATAGAAGTTACAAATACATATAAAGATCAAGTTCCAGATAGATATATAAGAAAGCAGACATTAACAAATGGAGAAAGATATATTACAGAAGAACTTAAAAATATTGAAAACCAAATTTTAGGAGCTGAAGAAAAAGTAATAAAACTTGAATTAGAGGCATTTGATAAAATTAGAAAACAAATTGCTAAAAATGTTCAAAGACTTCAAATTACAGCAGAAATGATATCATCACTTGATGTTTTAGTATCATTTGCAACGGTTGCAGAAGATATGAACTATTGTAAACCTAAAATAGAAAATGATGGAGTTATTGACATTAAAGAAGGTCGACATCCTGTAATAGAAAAAATGTTACCATTTGGTAGTTTTGTTTCAAATGATACATATTTAAATGAAAATGAATCAAGACTATCTATTATAACAGGACCTAATATGGCAGGAAAGTCTACATATATGAGGCAAACAGCATTAATAACATTAATGGCCCAAATAGGAAGTTTTGTTCCTGCAAAATCAGCTCAAATAGGAATCGTTGACAAAATTTTTACAAGAGTTGGTGCATCAGATGATTTAAGTATGGGACAAAGTACATTTATGGTTGAAATGATGGAAGTGGCAACAATTTTAAAAGAGGCAACAAAAAATAGTTTAGTCATTTTAGACGAGATTGGTAGAGGAACTTCTACGTTTGATGGATTATCAATTGCTTGGGCTGTTGCTGAATATATTGCAGATAAGTCTAAATGTGGAGCTAAGACTTTATTTGCAACACATTATCATGAATTGATAGAGCTTGAAGATAAAATAGAAGGAATAAATAACTACTCAATTGCAGTAAAAGAAAAAGGTGAAGATATAATCTTTTTAAGAAAGATAGTACCAGGTGGAACAGATGAAAGTTATGGTATTCACGTTGCAAAACTTGCAGGAGTTCCAAAAGATGTTACTAAAAGGGCAAATGAAATATTAAGAACAATGGAAAGAAAAAGTGTATTTGGAAACAATTCTGAGAAACCAAAAGAAAACAAAAAAGTAGTTGAAGGACAATTTGATATGTTTAACTTTAAAATTGCAGAAATTGCTCAAGAAATAGATAAAATTAATCTAAACGAGTTAACTCCTATAGATGCTTTAAATACTTTAGTTAAAATTAAAGAAAAAATAATGTAAACTAAAAATGTAATTTTGGGAAAATAGGATATAATTTATTTTGGAGGAAAAAAATGGCAAAATCGAGTAACAAAACAGTTTTTGTTTGTAATGAATGCGGATATGAAAGTCCAAAGTGGATGGGAAAGTGTCCAGCTTGCAATAGCTGGAATACTTTTTTTGAACAAAAAATAGAAACTCATATTGAAAACGGAGTAAAAAGAATAAAAGAAAAGAACGAACCAAAGAAGCTAAGTTCTTATAAAGGACAAGATGTTGCTAGAATTTCTACTGGATTTAATGAATTGGATAGAGTTTTAGGTGGAGGTATTGTAAATGGTTCTTTGATTTTGTTAGGAGGAGAACCAGGGATTGGAAAATCAACACTAATTCTTCAAATCTGTGATAAGATTAAAGGAGAAGGAAAAGTTTTATATGTATCAGGTGAAGAATCTGCGGAACAAATAAAATTAAGAGCAGATAGACTTCGGAATAAATAATGATGATATTTTATTTCTTGGCGAAACGGATATATCTTCAATAAATGACAGTATAATAGAAATAAAGCCTAAACTAGTTATTATAGATTCTATTCAGACGATGTATTCTGAAGATATAACAGCGGCAGCAGGAAGCGTAAGCCAAGTAAGAGAAATAACATCCCAAATTATGAGGATTTGTAAATCACAAGGAATTACAACGATAATTATAGGGCATGTTACAAAAGATGGAACAATTGCAGGACCAAGAGTTTTAGAACATATGGTAGATACTGTTTTATATCTTGAAGGAGAAAGATATTTTTCTTATAGAGTTTTAAGGGGAGTAAAAAATAGATTTGGATCTACAAATGAAATCGGTATGTTTGAAATGAAGGGAGAAGGACTATGTGAAATAACAAATCCTTCTGAAATTCTAATTTCTGAAAGAGACGATAATCCATCAGGTTCAGGAATAGTTGCAAGTATTGAGGGAACGAGAGCTATGCTTGTGGAAATTCAAGCTTTAACATCTCAAAGTGTTTTTGGAATACCTAAAAGAACAGCTAACGGTTTTGATTATAATAGATTAGCAGTTCTAGTAGCAGTTCTTGAAAAAAGATCAAGACTAATGTTAGGAGGGCAAGATATTTATTTAAATGTTGTAGGAGGTATAAAATTAAATGAGCCTGCAATTGATTTAGGAGTATGTTGTATAGTTGCTTCAAGTTTTAAAAATGTACCTATTTCAAAGGATACTGTAATTATGGGTGAAGTTGGTCTAACGGGAGAAGTAAGAAGAATAAGTATGATTGAAAAAAGACTAAAAGAAGCAGAAAAACTTGGATTTAAAAGGTGTATTATTCCAGAAAATAATAAAAAGTATTTAGAAGAAGAATATAAAATTCAAATAATTGGTGTTAAAAATTTAAATGATGCCATGCAAGTTTTGGGAATAAAATAATAACAGGGATTTTTAAAAAATCTCTGTTATTTTTAAATTATACTTATCTTCAAAAACTTTCTTTTTTGTAATATATTCTTTAGTTTTAAAACCTTTTACATCAATTACATCATAAGTAGAATCATTATTAAAAACAATGAAATCAGCTTTATATTTAAGACCAGGTGCTAAAATAAAAGTAGGTTGTATGCAAAATCCTTTTATATCTTTAGCTTGAAGTCTCAGTTTTAAACTTTGATAATATTCAGCTTCTTTCAAACTATCAAATGTATGACCATCCACAGAGGTTTTCGTTGCTCTATATTTTGTTTTTTTGACAGTTTTATTAGTATAATTTTTATAATCTTCAACACTCCAATGTTCCATTCTTCCCAATTCCTTTTGTATAAATTTAAAAAAAGTATATCATAAATAAAATTTGATTTCAATATATTATAAAGTAAAAAATAAATATGAAAAATTTTTACATATTCACTGATTTTAACAAAAAAACACTTGACAGTACACAATAATATATGTTATACTAGAAAAGTAATGTAAATGAGATAATATTTAAAAAAAGTTGGAACCAAGGGAAAAAACCAAAAATTCCAGCTTTTTTCTTATGTAAACGAAAAAAGAAATTAGTTATTGGTTCAAAAAATAAAAAGGAGGAAAAGAAATGGAAGAAGAAATAAAAAAACTTCAAGAAATTTTGATACTTGTAGAGGAGAACCTAAAAAGAAATGACATTCTATATACAAATGTATTAAAAACAACAGAAGATGAATATCTTATAGGAAGTTTAGAACAAGAATTCTACACGAAAGAAAAGAGTTTAAAAAGGGCACAATTAACCCCATATTTTGCAAGAATAGATTTCAAACAAGATAATTTAAAACAATCAAATAAAGAAGAAATTTATATTGGAAAAGCGACAATATTTGATGATGACTCTAATGTTGCAGTAGTTGATTGGAGAGCACCTATAGCGAGTATTTATTATGATGGAAAGATTGGAAAAACAAAATATGAATGTCCTGAAGGAATAATTGAAGGAGAATTAAGTTTAAAAAGGCAATATACTATAGAAAACGGAAAATTAATAAATTATAGAGATGTAGACATTACCACAAATGATGAGATGCTTCAAGATTGTTTAAATGAAAAGTCTGACAAGAGACTTAAAAATATAGTATCAACAATTCAATCTGAGCAAAATCAAATAATCAGAGCAAATATGTTTAAACCGTTAATAGTTCAAGGAGTTGCAGGATCAGGAAAAACAACAGTTGCACTTCATAGAATTGCTTACTTAGTATATACATATAAGGAAAATTTTAAGGCAGATGATTTTCTTATTCTTGCACCAAATAAATTCTTTTTGGACTATATATCAAATGTTTTACCTGACTTAGGTGTAGAAAATGTAAAACAACAAACTTTTGAGGAATTTGCAATGGAAATTATTAAAACAAATATTAAAGTATTAAATCCAAATATTGAACTTTCAAAAATAGTTGAAAATAGTGAAGATGCAAGCATAGTCAAGAAATCAGCAATTTTTAAATCAAGTTTAAACTTTAAGATAGTACTAGATAATTATCTGAATAATTTATATAAAAATATACTTCCACAAAAAAAAATTTTGAAATATGTAAAATAATAATATTTGAACATAAAGAATTACAAAGTTTACTGGAAGACGCGTTAAAAAGGAACTCATTAAATGCAAGTTTAAAAATTTTAACTAGCATTATGGAAAAAAGATTAAAAGAAAGAAGCAATAACATTATTGATATTATAACAGAAAGTCGTAAAGTAAAATTAGATAAAATTTCAGAAGAAAATAAAAAAGAAAGAATGAAAATTTTTGAAGAAACCGAATATGAAATAAGCAACTTATTAAAGGGCGGAAAAAAATTAGTAAAAGATTATATAAAAGGTATAAAATTGAGAGGCATTTTAGAATATTATAAGGAAATATTAAATAATAAAGAGAATTTGCTAAAATATATAGATAGTGCAACTGCAGAGTATGTTATAAAAGAATTAAATAATAACGTTAAAAATAAAAAGATTGAATATGAAGATGTAGCAGCTCTTTTGTATCTAAAATATAAGATTTACGGATTACAAGAAAGGTTTTCATTAAAACATATTGTAATAGATGAAGCACAAGATTTTAGTGAATTTCAATTTTATGTATTAAATGAAGTTTTAGGAAATAATAAATCAATGACTATATTAGGTGATATTGCACAAGGAATTTATTCGTATAGAGGTACAAATAATTGGCAAAAGATAAATGAAGAAGTATTTGGAGGAGATGCAAAAATTGAGATGTTAAGCAATAGTTATAGAACAACTTATGAAATTATGAATGAAGCAAATAAAATATTATCAAAAATTTCTAGTGAAGAAAATTTAAACTTAGCTATTCCTTTATCAAGGCATGGAAGGAATGTTACCTATACCAGTGCAAAAAAATTTGAAGAAAAAATTATGATTACATTAGAAAAAATAAAGGAATTACAAAATGAAGGATTTAAAAATATTGCCATAATTGCCAAAGATGCAGATACTTGTTTGAAAATACAAAAAAAACTTGAAGATTATAATATTTTTGCAAATTTAATTTCAAATGATTTAATTAAATATGAGGGAGGTTTGATAGTGGTTCCTTCATATTTATCTAAAGGCTTAGAATTTGATAATGTAATAATTTTTGACTATGATAAATACAGTAGCAGTAAATTAGATATAAAACTTTTATATGTGGCATTTACAAGAGCTATGCATACATTGGATGTAATAAAAGATTAATGAGATAAAAATTAAATTAAAGTTTAAACTAATTCAAAAAAATGTCGAATTAGAATAAATTTTGAAAAAAAAGTGAGTCAATATATCAAATTATGTATTGACATATAATAAAAAAAGAATTTATAATAAAATATATTATCAAGAGTGGACGAGAGAATCGGCTCTATGACTCCACAGCAACCTGTAAAAAGAAGGTGCTAATACCGACAAAGTTATTTTAAGAAACTTTGGTTGATAATTAATATGAAAAAATATTATTAGCCTTGCTTCTTAAAGTTAAGGCTTTTTATATTGAAATTAATTTAATTTTTTTATACAAATATAAAAATCCAAAAAGCCTTACAACGAAAGGAGTTTATATGAAAAAATTATTCACATCAGAAAGCGTAACAGAAGGGCATCCAGATAAATTATGCGATTTTATTTCAGACAGCGTGTTGGATGCATATTTAGAAAAAGACCCATTTGCGAGAGTAGCTTGTGAAACGGTTGCAGGAAAAGGAGAAATTTTTATTACAGGAGAAATTACATCAAAAGCTGATATTGATATAGAAAGTGTTGCAAGAAATGCAATAAAAAGTATCGGATATTCAAATGCAAATACAGACATAGATTATAGGACATGCAAAGTAGAGCTAAATATATCAAAACAATCTCCTGACATAGCATTAGGAGTAGATAAATCTTTAGAAGATAAAAATGGAGAAAGTGCCAATTCTGAAGGTGCTGGAGATCAAGGATTAATGTTTGGATTTGCTTGTGATGAAACAGAAGAATTAATGCCAATGCCGATAGCTCTTGCACATAAATTATCTCAAAATCTAACAAAATTAAGAAAAGATGGAACCTTAAAATATTTAAGACCAGATGGAAAAGTTCAAGTTACAGTTGAATATGATCAAAATGATATTCCAAAGAGAATTGACACTATAGTTGTTTCAACACAACATACAGAAACGATAAGTCTAGAAACATTAAAAAAAGATATCGTAGAAAAATTAATTAATAAAACTATACCAAATAAATTATTAGATGAAAATACGATAATTTATGTAAATCCAACAGGAAGATTTGTAATTGGAGGACCATTGGGAGATAGTGGACTTACTGGAAGAAAAATAATTGTTGATACATATGGAGGATTTGCAAGACATGGAGGTGGAGCGTTTTCAGGAAAGGATCCAACAAAAGTTGATAGATCTGCATCATATATGGCAAGGTTTTTAGCAAAAAATATTGTTGCAAATAAATTAGCTAATAAATGTGAAATACAGTTATCATATGCAATAGGTGTTGCAAAACCTGTTTCTATTTATGTCAATACATTTAATACAAATAAAATTCCAGAAGAAGAAATTGTTAATAAGATAATCAATAAATTTGATCTAACACCATCAGGAATTATAAATTACTTAGATTTAAGAAAACCTATTTATAAAGGTACAACAAATTATGGACATTTTGGAAAAAAAGAATTACCTTGGGAAAAAATCATTAATTTATAAATATATTTTTAAAAGTCAATAAATGTAAAAAAATTTTACATCTCTATTGACTTTTTTTTATTGTATAAGTATAATACAAATGAAATATGAAAAAAGATTCATGTTTGAAAAGGCGAGAAAATGGGAAAAATAGTTTTATTAGATAATTTAACAATAAATCAAATAGCTGCAGGAGAAGTAATTGAAAGACCAATGAATGTTGTTAAAGAATTGGTTGAAAATAGCTTGGATGCAAATGCAAAAAATATTATTATAGAAATAAAAAATGGTGGAAAAACATTTATAAAAGTAACAGATGATGGAACAGGTATTGAAAAAGATGATATGGTATTTACAATTGAACGACATGCAACTAGTAAGATAAGAAGTGTAGATGATTTAGAAAATACATATTCTATGGGATTTAGAGGAGAAGCGTTAGCAAGCATTTCATCAATATCAGAACTAACTATAATTTCAAAAACTTCAGATATGCAAACAGGAATGAGAATATTTTCAAAAGCAGGAAAAATTTTACAAGAAGAAGAAGTTGGGTGTCCAAAAGGTACGAATATTTTAGTAGAAAAAATATTTTTTAATACACCTGTTAGGTATAAATTTTTAAAGAAAGATGCAACGGAATATAGATATATAAAAGAATGGATTGAAAAAACAGCAATTGCAAACCTTGATGTCTCTTTTAAGTTAATAAATGATGGAAAACAAGTTTTTTGCTCAAATGGAGATGGAAATTTATTAAATACAATCTACAAAATTTTCGGAAAGCATATAAAAGAAAATCTAGTAAGCGTAAATTATAATAAAGATAATATAAAAATAACAGGAGTTGTTGGAAATACAACAATTGCAAGGGATACGAGAAAAGATCAAATTTTATTTTTAAATAAAAGAAATATTAAAAATAAAATAATAATCAATAGTGCAGACCAAGCGTTTAAGGGAAGTACAGGAATCGGTAAATATGGATTCTATATTTTAAATATGGAAATGCCCGCCAATTACTATGATGTAAATGTTCATCCAACAAAATTAGAAGTTAGATTTAAAGACGAAAGTCAAGTTTATAAGTCTGTTTATCATGCAATAAAAGAATCTTTATTAAATAGTAATTTTCTAGGAAACGATGAAAAAAATGATAAAGAAAAATATGTAGAAAATGAAGTAGATTTTCTTACTAATCATAACGAAGATATTGATAATCTAAAATTAATTGAAAGAAGTAAAGAAAGAAAAATCAATTATAAGATTATCGGAATAAGTTTTAAAACATATATAATTACTGAAATAGATAATGAGATATTTTTAATAGATCAACATGCGGCACATGAAAGAATTTTGTATGAAAAAATTAAATCGAATTATAAAAATAATATAAATGCTAATACACAGATGAAACTTATTCCAGAAGTTGTTACTTTAAAAAATAAAGAAATGGAATTCATAAATACCAATAAAGAGCTAATAAAGAGGGTGGGGTTCGAAATAGAAGATTTTGGAGAAAGAGCCATAAAAATTTGTGGAGTTCCAGACTTAGAATATAGGTCAAAAAGCAAAAACATATTTTTAGATATTGTTGATGAAATAATGGTAAATGAAAGAACCTCAATAAAAGATATTGAGGAAGGATTCATTGCAACAGTTGCATGTAAAGCAGCTGTTAAAGCTGGAATGGTATTAACATTACAAGAAGCAGATAATTTAATAAAAGAGTTATTAAAGTTAAATAATCCATATACTTGTCCACATGGACGACCAACAACAATAAAAATAATGTCTTTAAAAAAAGAAAATAAAATATGAAAAAATAATTAATATAATATAAAATGGGGGAATCAAAGTTTATTATTCTTGATTCTCTTTTTATATTAAAAAACTTTATGAAAATTAAAGACATTTATTAAGTTTTGTGATATAGTACAATTAAATTAAGAAAAGAGGTAATATATTAATGACAGAAGACATAGTTACAAAGTATCTTGAAGGAAAGATAAAAAAGAATGAAAATTATATAGTTATAACATTTTTTGAATTGAGAGTTAAAAGCAATTTTTCTGAAGAAGAAACTAAAAAGTTTCTCGAAATTGCAAAAACCAAGTTAGAAATATGGGGATATAAGGTATATTTTACAGGTGAAAAATATTTTTATAAATTTCAGAATATGATTGTACAAGAAAACGAATTAATGGTAGGAATTAAGGAAAATTAATCATAAGATCAAATGAAAATATATATTATATATAAATAGCTGTTGAATTAGGTTATAGGAACCTAAAAATCCTAAATAAAAAATAAGGAGATGTTTAAATATGATAAAATTAGGAATTATTTATGGGGGCATTTCCACAGAACATGATATATCTAAAATGTCTGCAAAGTCGATAATAGAAAATTTAGATAAAACAAAATATGAAATAAAGGAAATATATATTAATAAACAAGGAAAATGGTTTGAAATAAAAGGTAAAGAAAAAGTAGAATTACATAATTTAATTGTTACATTAAAGAATTGGATGTAATATTCCCAGTATTGCATGGTTTAGGCGGAGAGGACGGTACTATACAAGGATTATTCGAAATGGTTCAAAGACCCTATGTAGGTTGTGGAGTATTAGCATCAAGTATTGGAATGGATAAGGTATATACAAAAATTATTTTTGAAAAAGCAAAAATACCACAGGCAAAATATATATATATAAAGAAAATAGAAAATTCATACAGTATTATTAATCAACAATTTAATGAAGAAGAATTTGATATAGATAAGATAATAGAAAAAATAAAATTTCCTATGTTTGTCAAACCATCAAATTCAGGGTCATCAGTTGGGGTAAAAAAAGCAAAAAACAAAGAAGAACTGAAGCAAGCCATAGAAAATGCAGCACAATTTGATAATAAAATTTTAGTTGAACAAGGTATTGAAGCTAAAGAAGTGGAATGTGCAATCTTACAAGACAGAGAGAATATAGTTGCATCGACGGTTGGAGAGATTAAAGCGGCTGAAGAATTCTATAGCTATGATGCAAAAAAATATAACGAACCAGAATCTAAAACTATAATTCCAGCAAATATTTCCGAAAAGCAAAGAGAAAAAATTAAAGAATTAGCAATTAAAGCATTTAAAGCAATTGACGGAAAAGGTCTAGCAAGAGTTGACTTTTTTATAGAAAAAGAAACAAATAAAATTTATATTAATGAAATTAATACAATGCCAGGATTTACACAAATAAGTATGTATCCCAAATTATTTGAAGCAGTTGGAGTTTCGTATACAAACTTACTAGATAAATTAGTAAAAAATGAACTTCAAAATACTAGACAAAAAGATAAATAAATGTTATAAATAAATTAATCTTCATAAAAATACAAATGAAAATAGGGGGAATTTTAATATGGAAAAGAAAAATATATGAAATAATATTCTAAAATTAATAGGTTATCTATTATTAGTAGTTATAATATTAGTTGCCGTAAATACAGTTAGAAATTATATTATAATAAGCCAAATAAATGAAAAGCAAATAAGCCTTAACAATTGTGAAAATTACTCTTATGTAAGAGAGAGTTATTCTTCAAAAAGTGACGACGAAAAAACTATTATTGAAGTATATTATAAAGATGGAAGAAGTATGTTAGTAAATGATAAAACCAATAAAATAATAATGTGGCATGATAATGACACTAAAGAATTTATTGTAACAATTCCAAATGAATTAAAAGCTATAGTAGATACTTCAGAGTTTATGATTGGAGCAGGGAAGCCAATTGTAGGAGAAATACTACCTTTTAACGAAAAATTGTCTGTATCCATTTTTTCATTTATAACTAATAATGAAATTAATGGAGAAAAATGTTATTGTATTAATAGGGGAAAATCCAACATAACATATATAAGCAAAAAAAGATGGTATACCATTAAAGGAAATTAGTGGGTATTCTATAATCGATGGAAAAAAAAATATAATACTATTACAGAAATAAAGAATTGGAAAACTAACGAATTAAGTGATGAAGATATGTCTAGACCTAATTTAACAGGGTATGAAATAACTAAAAAATAAAATTATACATTATCTAAAAAAAACACTAAAAAATATAATTTGGAGACCAACTATGAAAAATCAATAGAAAAATGAAAATTTTTAAAAATTTTCTATTTCAGAAAAAAGGTCAACTTTAACAACCGTTTTTATTCAATTTTTTAAAAACGGCTGAACACATTGAAAAATCAATATTTAGTTAATCTAAGTTAAATGCAACATTATCCTTTAACATTTTAAAAATGATACGAACTAATTTATGAGCAACATGTCCTAAGAGCACAGTAATGAGATTTACCCTGTGAACGTTTTAAATCATAGTAATCTCTAAAAGTTTTATTGTTTTTAACAACATTATGAGCTGAGTAAACAAGAGAGTATCTAAGCATTCCAGAGCCACGTTTTGACATTCGAGTAGACCTTGCTTGAAAGTTACCAGATTGTACAACAGATGGGTCTAATCCAGCATATGCAAGTAACTGACAAGAATGTTCAAAACGATTAAGGTCACCAATACAGCCCACAATAACAGCGGCTTGATTATAAGACATACCAGGAATGCTTAAAATAGGCGAATTAATTTCATCAAGTATAGACTTGTAAAGAATTTCAACTTCAGTGATTTGCTCAGTATAAAGTTCGATTTGTAGAATAGCATGTTTAATTTGTAAAGATAAGCTGGGATTATCAATACCAACAGAGTTTTTAGCCAATTCACGTAGACGAATAGCATCTTGTTTACCATATCTACCGCGAGAGTTATCATGAAGAATATTAGTAAGTTTAGTTAAATGTAAAGAAGAAATTTGTTTAGGACTTGAATATTCTTTTAATAACTGATAAGATACATTTAGATGAGGATTTCCTTTAAAGAACTGTGCAAGTTCAGGAAAGATTTGATCTAAGTAAGATACTAATTGAATTTTAGCTTTACTTCTCATAGTAACTAAGTTACGACGTGAACGGCATAAGCCTTTGAGTTTTAAATTGTTGATGTCTCTAGAAGTGATGAGAGAATAATTACCCAAAGTTAATGCTTTGATAATTATAAAAGTATCAACTTTATCATTCTTAGTCTTTCTAATATTGGATTTACGCAAGTTAGCAGTTTGGATTGGATTAATAAGTCCAATATTATAATCAAGATTGAATAAGTAAGAAATGATATTTTCGCCGTAATGAGCAGTAGATTCTAAACCAATTAGTATCTTTGTTTTGTCTAAAGATTCTAAAATAGAAATAAATTTTTGAAATCCATTGTTATCATTAGAAAACGAAAAAGGTTCCTTAATAATTTCTCCATCAGAGGACATTATAGAAGCCCAGTGAGTATTTTTTGCAATATCAATTCCAACGTAAAACATAAAAGTACCACCTTTCAAATAAATTAATAACTGTGACAACTTCCACAAGTGTTCGTCCTCATAAACTTGCGAGACATAAAAGTTCAAAGACTTATCCAACCAATAAATGATTAAAAACGAAACTGTGGCAATACACTCCTTTAAATAGTCAAAGCCATAGGAAAAATCAAAAGTCCACAGTTACCACATTTAGATTATACTAAATATGAATAAAATTTTAAAGAAAGGAGTGTATGGTTATTTAAGTTATTAAATATATCATACAAGAGTAATATGAAAGAATATATTATAAGATATGAAAAACTTAGACATAAATTACTAGAAAAACATAAATGTAAAAATTTTAATGAAAAAGGTATAACTTTAATAGCTCTTATAGTAACTATTATAGTATTATTAATACTATCAGCTGTTGTATTAATAATGTTAGCAGGAAAAAATAGTATATTACGTAGAGCAGAGACTGCTAATGAAGAATATGAGATTGGTGCAGAAAAAGAACAAGTTGATATTGCTCAGATATCATATAAAAAATGAAACAGACGTCAAAGAAGAGACATGGGAAAAATTAATTGCAAATACCAAAGCAACAAAAATTACCGAAACAGACTATATTATAAAATTCAATAATAGTGGTAGATTATATTGGGTAAAAGCAGATAAAGAATCTTCTTACATAGGAAAGGATCAAGAAAATGAATTTAGAGAAACAGAGCAAGATGGAACAAAAGAAAAACCATATGTAATAAATACAATAGAAGATTTAGTTGATTTTTCTAACAATGTGAGAACCCGGAACATCATATAATGGCAACTATGTTATTTTGAACAGAAATCTTGATTTTAAGATGACAGATTCGTATAAAAACTATAAAACAACAGAGTATGGTGATATAAACGGGAATGGAATTGAAGAACCATTAATTATAGAATTGAACAAAGATGAAGGTTTTAAACCTATCGGCAATGAAAATAAAAAAGATGGAGCTGGAGGAGGAGGAGCTTTTGAAGGTAATTTTGACGGAAAAGGAAATTCTATAAACAATATATATGAAAATAGAAAAGGAAATGCAAGTTTATTTAGTTATACAAAAAAGGCGAAAATAGAAAATATTAGTATTAATGGTACATTAATATCAACTGATTCAATTGCAGCTGGAATTGTAGCATACGGAGAATCAGAAACTCAAGTAGAAAATTGTGTAAATAAAGCAAATTTAAATGGAGTAAATGCAGGTGGAATAGTTGGAAGAACAGCTGATAATCAAATAATTCAAAATTGTATTAATATGGGAAATATAATTGCAGAAGAGGATGCAGGAGGAATATTAGGTTTTTCATGTTATTCAAATAATAAAGCAACTATTAATTATTGTGCTAATTTAGGAAACGTTGAAGCCAAAAAAAAAGAAATATGCAGGAGGAATCATAGGTGAATGTTCACTGTATTCAGGAGGAAATGAATTCTATATCAGTTATTCATACAATAGAGGAACAATTGAATCAAAAGAAAACTATGCTGCAGGACTAATGGGGAGATATAGTGAGGGCACAGCAAAAAGTTGCTATAATGTTGGAAACATTATTACAAAAGGAAATAATTTAAAAGGTCCTTTGGTAGGATACACTTTTGCTACTAAAACTGAATTTTTAAATTGTTTTTATATAAAAGGAGATTATGGAATTAGCCAATCTAAGGGAATAGAAAAAGAAGAACAAGAAATGAAAATACAAAATTTTGTAGATTTATTGAATGAGAACCAAGAAAAAGTGGTATGGAAAATGGATTTGATTAATAAAAATAATGGATATCCAGTTTTTGATTAAAATTTAATGTTAAACGTAAAAATAGCAGATTTTTCTGCTATTTTTTTTATAATTAGATAATATAATTCAAAGTTATTGACAATTAGAATTCTAAGTAATATAATAATTAGAAATCAAACTATTATTAAATGGAGAAAAATATGTATCATAATTTAATGATGAAAAATCAAACAATTTTTACAAAGTTAGTATTTGAAAAACTAACAGAGGAAAATTTATCAATAGGACAACCAAAAATATTAGAATATTTATCGTCGCACGATGGAGCAATTCAAAAAGAAATTGCAGAGGCATGTAACATTGAACCTGCAACCTTAACTAGTCTTTTATCTAGAATGGAAAAAATGGGATTGATTAGAAGAAAAAATATGAATGAAGATAAAAGATATACATGTGTGAATCTTACAAATTTAGGAAGATGTGAGGGTAAAAATGTAATAAAAGCTTTAGAAGAAACAGAAAAAATAGCCTTAAAAGGTTTTACTAAAAATGAAAAAGAAGATTTTATTAATTACTTAGAAAAAGTAAATAAAAATTTGCTCAAGGTAAAGGAAGAAAATAATTAATTTAATGCTCAAATTTATAAAAAGACAAATTGCTTATAATAGTTAACATTTTAAAAAGAATTGTTAAATTATATAAAAATATAATTAAAATTTATTAGAAATGGAGTAAATATGGAAAAAGCAATCGAATTAGGAATTGGTTTTGTAACTGGAAGAGCTAATGTATGCAAAATTGTTAATAGTTATTTTAAGGATATGATAAGACAAACAAAAAACATGAATAGACCAGTTAATATTACACTTTTTATATTGTATGATTTAAATTATATAGGAGAAGAAAGAATAAATTTTTATAAAATTATTCCAGAAGTATATAAAGATATTAATATAAAATTTATAACTCCTGAAAATATAGAAGAAGAGAAAAAAAGAATAATTGCTAGAACAGATATTACACAGGATGAGGTAAATTTACTTTTAGGAAACGGACATGCTAAAGGAAGAAATACACTTATGCATTTTGCATATAGAGATAATATGGACTATTTATTATTTTGGGATGATGATGAATACCCATTAGCTAATATAAAAGGAGAAAATTCTATAATTTGGAAAAAACAAAATAATATAAGTATGCACTTAGAAAATATTGATAAGGCAGATATAACAATAGGATACCATTGTGGGTATATTTCACCAATCCCATATATAGACTTAAAAAATAAAATTAAAGAAGAAGATTTTAAAGATTATATTGAATCCATAAGTAATGACATAATTTCCTGGGATTCTATTAAAGAAAAGCTAAAAAAAGATAATGGAGTAACCTATGCAAATAAAGAGATTGCAAACGGAAAAGGAATATATGAAGTTCAAATGCAAAATGGAGGTAAATGGATTGCTGGTTCAACATTATGCCTAAATTTGCAACATATTGACAAAATACCAGCATTCTATAATCCACCTAATGCAAGAGGAGAAGATACTTTTTTTGCAACAAGATTAAAAGACTCAAAAGTCCTAAAAGTCCCTGTATATCATTTTCATGACGGATTTTTGATGTATACAGATATTATGAATGGAAAGTATCCCTCAATTTTAAGAAAAGCTCAAGCAGATAATGCGTTAAATTTTATAGAGAAAAGATTTTATCATGCCTCTATAGGTTGGATTCGTTATAAGCCACTACTAATGTATATAACGGATAATTCTAATTATAATAAAAATATAGAAACTATTTATAATAAATTAAAAAAATCAATTCCAAAAATGAATAGAATTTTTAAAGAGTATGATTTTTCGCACCTTTTAGATGAATTAAAACAATATTCAGATAATGTAGAACATGATTATAAGGAATATATAAAAACAAACGATATTTGGAATCGTTTAAAGAAATAGGAGAATTATAATGAATTATATATATTTAGCTAATATAAAAATAAAAGGTCAAAGTGCAGAGTTTGAGTTTTTTATATAAAAGTAACAGTATAGAAAATATTACAAATATATATTTTGAAGAAGAATTGACCAAAAATAAATATCAATGCAATATAAAAAAATGTAAAAATAAAATAAATTATTCTTATTATAATGAGACATGTTTCATTTCAAAAAAAGTAGTATTATATATGAATGAAATTAAGTGTGGAAAATTTAAGATTAAATTAAACGAAATAAATAATATAAGTAAGCTAGAAATAAGAGACAATAGAAAAGAAATAATTTCAGAAAATGAAAATCCGTACATTATATTTACAAATAAATATAAAATTCATATATCTAATGAGGGTATAGAAATATCTAATAAGCATTTTGCAGATAAGGCAAAATATGAAATAAAAAAAAACAGCTATATGGAATAAAAAAATTCAAAAAAATCTTCATTTTTCGATGGCTAAAAATAAAAAAAGAAAATATTATTTGTTTAACGATAGAATGATGTATGGAGACGATAATGCAGAACAATTATTCAAATATATCAATGAAAATCATCCTGAATTTGCTAAGAAGTGTTATTTTGTTTTAAATAAAAGTTCTAAATCAATAAAGAGAGTTAAAAAAATTGGAAATGTACTTAATTATGGAAGCTTCAAACATAAGTTTATGTTTTTAAATAGTACCATGATTATATCTTCACATTCTAGTTATTTAGATAATTGTTTCAATCCATTTAGCATGAATGAAATGAAAATATATAAAGACATTATAAATAAAAAATTCGTATTTTTGCAACATGGTATAATAATGAATGATGTAAGACAATATCACAATAGGGAACTAATAACCGCAGATGTATTTATTACATCTACGAAAGATGAATATAAATATATGTTACAAGATGACCTTATGTATGATCCGAACATGATAGCAGGTACTGGATTACCAAGATTTGATAGATTACAAGATGAAAGTATGAACAATAGAATTATTTTTATTTCACCAACATGGAGATCATTAGACATTAATGCAAAATTTAATGATTCTGAATATTTTAAAAAATTTCAAAGTCTGTTATCAAATGAAAAACTTTTGATGACTTTAAAACAAAATAAATATAAAATCAAATTTTTGTTACATCCTGTATTTGCTAAATATAAATCATTATTTAACAATTTAGCAAATGAATATATTGAAATTTTAGAAACAAGTCAAATTGAATATTATAAAATGTTTAATGAATGCAATATTTTTATTACAGATTATTCAAGCATTCATTTTGATGTAGCATTTTTAAAAAAGCCAATTATATATTACCAATTTGATAAAGAATATTTTTTTAATAAGCACTATCAAAAAGGATATTTTGATTATGAAAAAGATGGATTTGGAAAAGTAATTGAAAGAGAAAATGATCTTATAAATGAGATAATTTATTATATAGAAAATGACAGTCATATAAGGAAAGAATATAAAGAAAAAATTGAAGAAACTTTTATGTATTTAGATCATAATAACTCTAAAAGGGTATTTGATAAAATTGTAGAATTAGATAACTGTGATGAATTAAATTATAGATTTAATAATGTTCATTGATATTTGTATAAAATGGAAAGAGAGGAATTAAAATGAATTTTTTAGGAAATATATTATGGTTTATTTTTGGAGGATTCTTAAGCGGGATATCTTGGTGTATAGCAGGGATTATTTGGTGTATAACTCTAATTGGGATACCTTATGGAAAACAATGTTTTAAATTTGCATCACTTTCATTTGCACCTTTTGGTAAAAATGTCGAATATGGTGGAGGAATTCCATCATTATTTGCTAATATAATATGGATTATATTTTTTGGTATACCAATGGCACTTGAAAACTTTTTCTTTGGATGTCTATGGTGTATAACAATAATAGGAATACCATTTGGACTACAATTTTTTAAAATTTCAAAATTAGCTTTGCTTCCTTTTGGCACAAAAGTTAGATAATATAAAAGAGATTTTATCTAAAGAATATTCTGAAGTATTTTCTTTTAAATAATTTATTACATTATCAAGATAATTAAAAGCATTATTTATTGTTTCTAGCTTTTTATTGTCTTCAAATAAAACTTCAATTATTTCATCTTCAAACTCAATTATCTGGAGGAGAGCAACAAAGGGTTTCAATAGCAAGGGCAGTCGCAAAAAATTCAAAGATATTATTATGTGATGAACCAACTGGTGCTTTAGACTACAAAACAGGTAAGCAAATATTAAAATTATTGCAAGATACTTGTAGAAAAAATAAAATGACAGTATTATAGTTACTCATAATACAGCAATAGCCCCAATGGCGGACAAAGTTATAAGATTTAAATTCAGCAGATATAACAATTTTAAGTGACTATGGAATTGATAAAAGCGAGCAAGAATATATAGAAAAAGCAAGTGGACTAAAAATAAAACCAGATAATTAGTTGATAATTATCTGGTTTTATGATATAAAATACAATATAAATACTAGTTAGACAAGGAGAAATAAATGAAAAAATTTTTAAATTCAAATCAGCTAAAACTAATAGCCGTATCTGCAATGATATTTGACCATTTATTATGGGTTATAAAACCAGGATATAACAATGGCACAATATATTTATTTTTACATACTTTTGGAAGAATTGTTGCACCAATATTTTGTTTTTTCATAGCTGAAGGAGCATACTATACACATAGTCGAAAAAAAATATTTACTAAGATTACTTATTTTTGCAATTATATCGCATTTTGCATATTGTTTTGCATTTGGAATTAATTTTATTCCATTTTCAAATGGAATCTTTTTTAATCAGACAAGTATAATGTGGTCACTAGCATTAGGCCTTATAGGTATAATGATTCAAGACTCAGACATAAAAATATATGGAAAACAATAATAACATTATTATTGTGTGTTTTAGGATTTCCGTCAGACTGGAGTTCTGTTGCAGTAATGATAGTTATTTATAATTATGTATATAGAAATAATTTTAAAAAACAAATGTTAATTCAAACAATATTTTCAGGAATTTATTCATTAGTATATTGCTTATTTATAGATACTAGGTATGGATTAGTCCAATTAGGAACAATTTTATCAATACCACTATTATCAAGATACAATGGTGAAAGAGGAAAATGGAAAAGAATGAAATATTTTTTCTATTTTATATATCCAGTTCATTTAATTATCTGTGGAATAATAAGAATATATTTACATGGTAATATTTCAGTTATTATTGGAGGATAAAATAAATAAAGGGTGAATTAAACAAATGAAAACAGTAGTAATAACAGGCTCAGCCAGTGGGCTATGGTTTGAAATGGCAAAACAATTTAGAAAAAACAACTATAATGTTGTAATAAGTGATGTATTAGAAGAAAAATTAAAAGAAGCAAATGGCAAATTAAAAGAGATTGAATCTGAAGGTAAAATATTAGATGTTATATGTGATGTAACAAGTGAAAAAGATTTACAAAATTTAAAAGAATTCAAAATAGTAGATATTTGGATAAACAACGCAGGTGTAAATCAAAATATGATACCAATATGGAAGTTGATACAAAACAAATAGACAGACTAATAGATATAGACTTAAAGGGTGCAATGATTAGTTCAAAAATAGCAATGAATCAAATGATAAAACAAGAATTTGAACTACCTGAAAGAACTAAAAAAAAGTTTATAATATTCTAGGAGATTATCCAGATGTTATTGCAAAATTTTTAGTAGAAAGAATGATTACAAATAAGAAAAATGATGTAAAAATAAATTGGCTAACAAATGCAAAAGCTAGTTTCAGATTTATGACAAGTGCATTCATAAAGGAATGAGAATATGGAATTTGAGAGAAAATTTTTAATTAGTGATAATATATAATAATACATTAATAAAAGATAGATATCTTATTCATATTTAGAAAATCTCAAAATTGAATTAGATATATTTCATGGGATATATGAGGTTATTGCTTTTGTGGAAATTGAGTTTGAAAATGAAAAACAAGCTAATAAAATAAAATTTCCTCAATGGTTTAGCAAAGATATAAGTAGAGTAGTATCAAATAGCAAAATGGCTATAAAAGATATTAAGAAAGATATAGAAAAATATAATAGTTGAAATAATAAAAATCAAACAAGGACAATAAAAATTTATGAAAAGAGGTTAAAAGCTATGCAAAATAATGGTAATTACCTAGATATTTTTTATAATGGTAGAATTAAAAATAGATATACTATTGATGATATCTCAAAAAAAATTCAAAATTTTATAAGAAAAAATAAATTAAAAAACTGGTCATGTGAAGTAACAAATGGAATAATTTCAATTGAATTTAATGATGATATTAGTGATACATTAGAATTAAATTTAAAAGATAATAAATTTGAGGGATTTTGTAGAGTAAGTAATACTAATTTGGAAACTCTATTAGATATGTTTTTTGAAATAAAATGCATATTTACTAAATTTAATATTGAAGATGATTTTTTAATTTGTGAATCATATCTAAATAATAAATTAATAGGAATCGATTTATTAAAAATTACTGAATATGAAAAAGAATATAATTGATAATATATATTATAATGGGCATATAGATTATAAGGAATTTATTCTACAATATTTTGCATACACTTTAGAATTGTTTTCATGGGAAGAATTATATGTAAATTTAGAAGCCATAGATAATAAATGGTTTTTTGACAGTAAGGAGAAATTATATGAAGAAATTTTCTTGTATATTATAGAAACATGGCTTTACGAAGTATGTAATTATAAAGATTATGGAAGATTTTGTTATTTGGAGTTTTTTAATAAAAATAATGCTGCTGAATATTTAGCATTAAATGGAATTGCATTTGATATGTACGCATTTTGTAATGGTATTGAAAAATTGATATTCGGTAATAAATATAAAAATAAAAAATCTTTTGGAATTAAAGATGCGAAAATCAGTAAATTTTATAATGAGAAAATTACTATAATTCTAGAGGAAGAAAATGATAGATATAATCAATGCGTTTTAGCATACAGATTTCTAAAAACAATTCTAAAATATACTAATTTTCAGGTGTGTAATAAAAATGAAGAATTATCAAACACTAGTCGAAAAAAATATTTTAAATTTACTAATGGAATGGCAGCTTCGATAGAAGAAACTTTAAAATACATATTAGGACAAGTATAATTATATAAATAATTCTAAAGATTATTTATTACCTGAAAAACTTATTTTTAAAAAAAAGATATTAATAAAAGAATTGTTAAAAGTATAATATGTTGCTGATTTGTAATAAATTCGTAACAAAAATGCAAAGGAAAATTAACATTTATATGAGTTAAATTTTTCGTGGCAAAATTAAAGAACAAATAAGAAAAATTTAATAAAAAAGTCAATGGCTTTGTAGATTTTTTCAGGATAAAGACATGAAAATATATAATAGCGTTTTTCTTCAACCTTTCCTCCATCAGACTTTTCAATTGTCTTCTTTACTAGTCTTATGCTCTTTAATCCTTTCCATTCTTCTATTTCTTCATACCAATTAACTTTTTCTGTTTGATAATATTCATATGTTATTACTGCTTCATGGTTTTTCTCCATTGTTAGTTGATATCCTCCTTCATATCCTGACTCTATTATTAATAATCTATCTTCATCAAAATAGTCTTGAACATCTTTATAAAAATTTCCTTGATTTCCCTTTAATGCTACACAATAATCTCCACCTTTTTCTATTACTGCTTTTATATTTGCTTTTTGGGTATTTAATATCCCATGTGCATATAACATTTTCTAAATTTAATCTTTTTATAATTTCTGGTATTGCTGTTATTTCATTTGTTTTTTTTTCTATCATTTCCTGGTCTATGCGCATTTGTAACTTATCCGAATATACATTCAAAACATTTAGTGGCTTTGTTTCTTCTACTATATAACCTTTTTTTTTTCTCGCACTTCCTTTGTCTACTTTTCCGTCAAATGACAATACATCTTTAAAGAATTTATTATCCATAAATTGAATATTTTTTACAAAATCCACAAATATTTGGTTTAGTTCTTGACAATCTATCAAACTTATGACTCTTTCATATGTTTTTGCAGATGGTATTCCTCCTGTTAATTTTAAAAATTTTTTTAAAAATTCTTTTACTTCTCTTGCATAATCTGCAATTTCTTCCCATTCATTACAGTCTGCTAAAACCGCTAATATTACAACCACAACTATATCCCAGATCTTATATGTTACTTTTCCTTTTTTGTCTTTCATCTTTTAACATTTTTGATTTTTCCTTTAAGTCTTTTAATTTTAATATTTCAATTTCTCTAATTTCCATTTTTTCTTTTGCTCCATTTCAAAGATATTATATCGTAATTTTTGTATATTGGGAACTGTTTTTTGTTGATTTTTATATTGTTTTAGAATATTTGTTGTTATTTTTTTCATGTCTTTATCCTGAACGATAAGTCAAATACATGTAATATAGTAATCTTTTATGATACAATATACAAAAAAGTATAAAAGGAGATATACATGGAAGAAAAAAATAATAAGCCAAATATTTTAAGGAAGATATTAATTGCAATATTAATTATAGTTATAATTAGCATAGTAGTAACCATAGGAATAGGAAACTATTTTGTTAATTATGCAATCTTAAGAACAGGAAATGGTGGGAATAGAGAAGTAAAAAAAATAAAGGCTCAATAGAAGTTGCTAGTATAAATAATGAAACAGAAAAAACTATAGAAGAAAATCGAGAAAAAGAAATACAACTTGCAAGTCAATGGACCAATACTATAAAAAATGAAAAAGTTGAGGTTACTGCAAAAGATGGAATTACTTTAAGAGGAACAGAATATATAAAAGACAAACAAATTGATGATTGGGTAATTATTTTACATGGTTATCGCTCGAATCCAGAATCAGTAATATCAGTAGGAATGCACTTTTCAGAAAAAAGGCTATAATGTATTAATTCCATATATGAGAGCGACTGGCGAAAGTGAAGGAGAATATATTGGAATGGGATGGCTAGATAAAGAAGATTTAAAGTGCTGGATAGATTTAATTATAGAGCAAAACAGAAATTCTAATATTATATTACATGGTTCATCAATGGGGGCTGCAACAGTATTAATGGCATCTGGTGATACACTTCCAAATAATATTAAAGCGATAATAGAAGATAGTGGTTATACATCTGTATGGAATATATTTGCATCTGAAGCAAAAGCAAGATTTAATTTACCAGCTTTTCCTGTATTAAATATGTTTGAAGTAGTAGCAAATTATAGAGCAAAATATGATATAAAAGAAGCCTCTGCATTAGAACAAGTAAAAAAAAGCCTCTGTTCCAATATTGTTTATTCATGGAGATAATGATGATTTTGTTCCTGAGTATATGTGTGAACAATTATATGAATCAGCTAATTGCAAAAAAAGATAAACTTATAATACATGGTGCAGGACATACTGAATCAAGATATAAAGAACTAGATATATATTATAGTAAGATATTTGATTTTATAAAAATTGTTATGAAAGAGGATTAATTATAATGAATAAAACAAAAAGAAGAATTTTTAATACAGCAATCAAAATGTTTTCAGAAAAGGGATATGATAATACAAGTGTTGAAGAGATAACAGTAATAGCAGGAGTGGCAAAAGGCTCGCTATACTATCATTTCTCTAAAAAAGAAGATATATTTGATATGTTATTAAAAGAAGGATTTGAATTATTAAAAAACAATATAGAAATAAAAACCAAAAACTGTACTACTGCGTTAGAAAAAATAAAAGCAGTCATACTAATACAAATAAAAGTAATTGTAAAATACGAATATTTCCTTAATGTTGTTTTTTTCACAATTATGGGGTGAAGAAGAAAAAAAATAAAAAGTGTAAAAAGGCAGTTTTTCAATATATCAAAATCATTGAAAAAATAGTAAATGAAGGAATTGCAAATGGGGAATTTTATGATGGTGATGTAGAAGCAATAGCATCCGGGATTTTTGGAGTTACATGTTCAAGTCTTATTTATAGAATAAAAAAGAATAGAAAAGTAGATGTAATACAGGTATATAATGGCTTTATTGATAATGTTACAAGAACATTAAGTAAAAAATGAAAAAAATATTATTTTAGTGATGTAAAAAGTGCAATAGTTAATTACAAATAAGTAGTTAGCTATTTTTTTGTATTTAGACTAAGTGTTCAGTTAATAAGTGATTTAAAAAAAATATATATTTCTCAAAGCACTGAAAACAGATTGTACTGACTTACCAGTTTAAAGACATTAATTTATTATTGTGATATAAATATGATACAAAATTAAAAGTAATAGGAGAAAATATGAGTAAGAGAATATATGATTATTTAAAAATTAATGATTTAAAAGATATGTTAAATAAAACAGGAAAATTATATGCAGATAAACCAGCATACAGAATTAAAGTAGAAGAAGAGAAAATATATTTATACCCATAAAGAAGTACGAGACATGATAAATAATTTAGGAACAGCATTAATAAATTTAGGTCTAAAGGGAAAAAAGAATTGCAGTTATTGGAGAAAATAGATATGAATGGGAAATAGCATATTTATCAATTGTATGTGGAACAGGAATTGTTGTTCCGTTAGATAAATCACTACCAGCAAATGAGCTAGAACTATTGATAGAAAGATCTGATGTAGAAGCGATATTTTATACAAAAAAATATTCAGATATAATTCAAAATATTAAGTTTAGTGAGAAAAACAAATTAAAACATTTAATTTCTATGGATAATGATGAGAATTGTGAAGGTATATACTCACAAAAAAAAGAATTAATACGAGAAGGTAAGAAACTAATAGAAGAAGGAAATAATGAGTTTTTAAATGCAAAAATCAATCCAAAAGAAATGGAAATGATGCTATTTACATCAGGAACTACATCTAAGTCTAAAGTAGTAGCGCTTTCACACGAAAATATTTGCACAAATTTAATGGATATTGGAAGTGTGTTAGATGTAACGCAAGATGATGTCTTTCTTTCTATTTTACCAATACACCATGTGTTTGAATGTACAGTAGGATTTTTATTTTCACTATATAAAGGAGCAGAAACTGTATTTTGCGATGGTTTAAGACATATAGTAGAAAACCTAAATGAATATCATGTAACAGTTATGGCATGTGTACCAGGTATATATGAAAGAATATTTATGATGATTAGAAAAAAAATAGAAAAACAAGGAAAACTTGAGGAAATATTAGAAAATGAAGAAAAATATAAAAATTTCTCTATGCAAAAAAAGAAAGAAGTATTTAAAGAAATACATGATATGCTAGGTGGAAAAATAAAACTATTGATAAGTGGAGCTGCAGCTTTAGATAAGACAATAGAAGAAAAAATATAGATTATTAGGACTAAACTTAGTACAAGGATATGGATTGACTGAAACTTCGCCTGTTGTGGCAGTTGGGACAAATAAAAATTATAAGTTAGGATCAATTGGAAAAACAGTTCCAAGTGTAGAAGCAAAACTTGTAGATGTAAATGATGATGGAATTGGAGAATTAGTAGTTAGAGGTTCAAGTGTAATGCTAGGATATTATGAAAATGAAAAAGTAAATAAAAAATCATTACAAGATGGATGGTTCTATACAGGAGATTTAGCTAAAATAGATGAAGAAGGATATATATTTATATGTGGTAGAAAGAAAAGTGTAATAGTATTAAAAAATGGCAAAAACATATTCCCAGAAGAAATGGAAAATTTAGTTAATAAAATAGAAGGAATAAAAAGAGTCGTTTATCTTTGGAAAAATACAATCAAATGATGAAAACAATATAAAAATAAATGTAAAGATAGTATTTGATAGAGATGTTATAAAAGATGTTTATAAAGTTGAAAAAGATGAAGAAATATATAAAGTCTTGTCAAAGAAAATTAAAGAAGTCAACCAAAATATGCCATCATATAAAGCAATAAGAGGAATGATACTAACAGAAGAACCGTTAATTAGAACAACAACAAATAAAATAAAAAGGCAGGAAAATTTAGATGCAATTAGAAAACTTAAGGACTAAATTTTTAGGAAGAAATAGTATTTTTTATAATAAAATAGATTCAACACAAAATGAAATTTGGAGATTAATAGAAAACAAAAATACTCCAGATGGTACTTTAGTATTTGCAGATATTCAGGATAAAGGAATAGGAACACATGGAAGAGTCTGGCATACAGATGAGGCAAATAATATAGCATTTTCATTTTTTATAAAAACAAATTGTAATATTCAAAGATTAGATGGACTTACAATAAAAATTGCAAATATAATTGTTGATATTTTTAAGAATAAATATGGAATTAATTTAAATATTAAAGAGCCAAATGATATTACATTTAAAAAATAAAAAAATAGGTGGAATTTTAACTCAAACTAAGCTTGTTAATGAAAAAGTTAAATACTTAGTAGTTGGAATTGGAATTAATACTAAAAAGGAAAAATTTACAGATGATATAAAAAATATAGCAACATCCATAAAAAAAGAATTTGGAATAGATGTGGATACAAAAAAGTTTATAGTAGAGTTTTGTAATCAATTTGAAAAAGAAATAGAAATGAGAGGAGTTGTTAAAAAATGAATATTGGATTTTTATTTCCTGGTCAAGGATCTCAAAGTATTGGAATGGGAAAAGATATATATGAAGAATATGAAGAGGCAAGAAAAATATATAATAAAGTTAAAAATATAACAGGAATAGACATTGCAAAAATATCATTTGAAGGACCAGAAGATATATTAAATGAAACAAAATATACACAACTTGCGATACTTACAGAGAGTTTAGCAATATTAGAAATTTTAAAAGATAATAATATAACAGCTAATATGTCAGCAGGATTGAGTTTAGGTGAATATACAGCACTAATCAATAGTAAAGCACTTATGTTTGAAGAAGGAATAAGAATTGTCCAAAAGCGAGGAGAATATATGCAAAATTTGCTTCCTAATGGAGAATGGCAAATGGCAGCAATTATGGGCTATATATCTAAAATATATAATCTAATATAAAGATATATTAAATTGGAATAAATTAAGAAATAATTATAGAAAAAAACATATTATATAAAATGATAAGATTTGTATAATATAATGAATTACCAGGATCTAAAATAAGACAATATAAATTAAAAATAGATAACTTATATGACTTAAAAGTAGCTATATATAAGGAATAGCTGAAATTGTAAGGGGACACCAGAAATGTACATTCTTATTTTCATGTTATACTTATATTAGGAGGTATAACATAGATGAAAAAAGATAATATATTAAAATTAAGACAGGAGTTGTTGGTATTGAAAACATTAAATATTAAACCAAATTATTCAGAACTTTCAAGGCTATATGGATGTGATAGACGAACAGTGCAAAAATATAATAATGGATATAGTAAAGAAAATTTAACAAGAGATAAAACATCAAAATTAGATAAATACAAAGAGGATATAAAAAACAAATTGGAATTACCAGGAGCGACAATAAGTGGTACATATCAATATTTTAAAAGTGAAGAAGAAATTGGAACATATTCAAATTTTTATAAATATATAAAGAAGGAAAAATTAAAGCCAAATAAAAATAATAAGGTACATTTAAGATTTGAAACAGAATATGGTAAACAATTACAATTTGATTGGAAAGAAGATATTAAAATGATTAGTAAAAATGGTGAGTTATTTGAATTTAACATTTTTTCAGCAACATTAGGAGCAAGTAGATTACATATATTCGTATATAGTAAAAATAAGACAAGAATAGATGTACAAAGATGTTTAGTAAAAACATTTGAATATATAGGTGGTGTTCCACAAGAATTACTTACAGATAATATGAGTAGTATTGTAAATACAGAAACGCATAAATTCCATAAAGAATTTATAGCATTTGCAAAAGATATGAATACATTTGCTAAAAACTGTAAACCAAGACACCCATATACAAAGGGAAAAGATGAATCAGCAAATCGATTTTGGCTTATACCATATAATCATGAATTTGAAGATGAAAAAGAATTAATCGAAATAATCAAAAAAATAAATATAGAAGTTAATAAACAGGTTAATTCAACAATAGGTGTAGCTCCAATAATGTTATTGAAAAAAAGAAAAAAGAATATCTTAAGCCACTTCCAACCACAGAAATAATAAAACAATATTCAAAAGAATCAATACGAGTAAAAATTACAAATGAATCATTATTTTATTACAAAGGCAAAAGATATTCCGTTCCAAATAAATTTATTAATACCCACTTAGACTTAAAAGAAGATAATAATAAATTATATGTATATTATAACAAAGAAATTGTAACAATACACGAAATTTCTGAAAAAAATATAAATTATAAAAAAGAACATTATGTAGAAGGTCTAGCAAATATATTAAAAAATAAGGAACAATCTGAAATAGAAGAATTAGCAGAAAATAATTTAAAGCAATTAGATAGATTATGTGAGGTGTAAAAATGAGTAACTATGCAAAATTAATAAATAATTTAGAAGAATTAAAATTAGAGAAAGTAAAAGAAAATTTAGATACATACATTGATTTAATAAATAATAAAAAGAAAGATATAGTAGATGCATTATATGAATTAACCAATTTAGAAATACAATTACAAAATGAAAAAATAATATATGGTTGTGTTAGAACAGCAGGTTTTCCATTTCATAAATCATTTGAAGATTTTGATTTTAGTTTTCAACCAACAATAAATAAAGAAAACATATTAGACTTTAAAAATTTAAGATTTATAGAAAAACAAGAAAATATAATATTTGTTGGTACACCAGGAGTTGGAAAAACACATTTAGCAATATCAATAGGAATAGAATCAGCCAAAAATAGAAATTCAACTTATTTTATAAATTGTAATGATCTTATTTCAAATTTAAAGAAGTCCAATCTAGAAAATAGATTAATGACAAGATTAAATCATTATGCAAAATATAAAGTATTAATTATTGATGAAGTTGGATTTTTACCAATAGATAATGAAGGTGCAAATTTATTTTTTCAGTTAATTAATAAAAGATATGAAAATCATTCGACGATAATAACAACTAATAAAGCATTTGGAAAATGGCATGAAATTTTTGGAGATGTAACACTTGCAAATGCAATATTAGATAGACTATTACATCATTCACATATAATAAATATTAATGGAAAATCTTATAGATTAAAAGATAAATTAATTGATGCAAATGAAAAAAACGGAAAAAGTTGAAAATAAAAATGTACACAACTAATCATCTAAAATGATTAAAACTTTATTTTACAATTACAAACGTCTTGATATTATAAAACTTATATTGAATTATTAAAAGATTTTTATATATATTTATTATGATAATATGTAATTTTTTATGATTTATATAAATCCATGTAATTATTGCAACAACTGGGATTTAGTTCAAAAATCGCTAAAATAATGACGCACGAGAATCGATTTTAAGCCGTTTTTAAAAATTAGCCATATAGTTTGTTGTCTAAAAAATAAGGCTATTTTGGACTTAATCGTTAAAATCGTTTTTAAGACATTTTTTATTGAAGTAAACAAGTTATATGTCTAAAATATATAATCTAATATAAAGATATATTAAAATGGAATAAACTAAGAAATAATTATTAGAAAAAAACATATTATATAAAATGATATGATTTGTATAATATAATGAATTACCAAGATCTAAAATAAGATATTTAAAAATAGATAACTTATATGACTTAAAAGAGGCTATATTAAAGGGATAACTGAAATTGTAAGGGGACACCAGAATGGAGGTCTTTATATTTTACTCCTATCTCTTATTGAACAAAACTTTGATTTTGTGCAATGTTCTGTATTCCTTTTTTTACACTTTTCCATATCTACTTCTACCTCTCTTCTATTGTTTATTTATGTGTGCAACAAAAAAGAGATATTGATTAAATTCAATACCTCGTAATTTTTTTATTATTTACTTATTTTAATGTTGTTAAAGTAATTTGATTTACTTATTGTAATTTTTTACTTAAAGTCTTTCTTTGCCAACTTTTCTTGTTACATTTTGGACATTTCATATATCGTGTAGTTCCAGAATGCATTGCAAAATATACTTGGCTATATTTTGGTACATATTTATGATGACATTTTTGACATTCATAATAGCCTGTTTCTGTTTCTATTTTTAATGCAAATGAAACACCTATTATTAAAAAGAACAAATGCTAATATAAACAACACTATTTTAGCAATTATTCTCCACTAAAAATGATGTAACAAAAATTAGTATTAAGAAAGATATTGTCGAACTAAATCCAATCACATTTTCATACATCATTAATTTTTTATTTTGCATTTCTTCCTTTTGCGCCATTTCTAATAACATTTTTTCTGCTACTTCATTATAATTATTCATTTCAATCAACTCCCCACATAATAATTCATTTACACTTATTTTGAGTTCATTACACAAATCGAGCATTATTGATGAATCAGGCATTCCTTTTCCGTTTTCCCATTTTGAAATAGCTCTATCTGTAATGTTTAATTTCTCTGCAAGTTGCATTTGAGTTAAATTATTCTTTTTTCTACATTCAGCTATAAATTTTCCTATTTTAATCTGATTCATATTTTTTACCTCCTTCAATTTAAGTGTAAATTATTATCTAAAAAAAGTACACAAACTAATCGTTGAGTGGGGTATTTTTCTTTATCAACGATTAGTTGAATTGTTATAATTTGTGTGATAACTTGTAATTTGTTAGTTCGTAAAAACTAAAATATTACGATCAATTTATTTTTCTTTTTTATATAAGTATAAGTTTTTTTAAATTTAATTATACTTAATATTAAGAATAATAATCCAAATAAAATTAATATAATTCCAGCAAGTAAATTCTTACTTAAACCAACTATTCCAAAGTAGAATAAAAATCCAATTATGACAATATAAATCAATGAAATCAAAAATATTAATATATATCTAATTGGCTTAGGAACTTTTTTACTTTTGCTTGCTTCAAAGCTTCCTTCTAAAATTAAATCAAATAAAGTTTCAAAAAATAAATCCATAATCATTCACCATTATTTTAAAATTACCTTTCTACAAAGTATTAAACCACTTATAATACCTATTATTAGTCCACCCACATGAGCAATAACTGATATATTAGGAATTGCAAATGTAACAATTAAGTTAATAACAACTGTGGGTAATAAGTCATATCTATATGTAAATTTCATTACATTTACTATTTTTAAATGCAATTAATAAATAACAACCAAATAAACCAAATATTGCTCCAGAAGCACCAACACATGGGTTGCTAGATAATAATGCAATTAAAATTGCAGACCCTAATCCTGAAATCATATATATAATAAAATATTTTATATTTCCTACTAATGATTCTAATTTACTACCACATAAATATAATGCTAACATATTAAATAATAAATGTGTTTCATCTGCATGTGCAAACATTGAAGTAAATAATTTATAAAATTCAAATTCATTTTTTGATATTGCGTATTTTAATACTTCTTCATTGCCATGCGACATATTGATAATAATAAACGTTAAAATATTAATACCAATTACAATATAAGTTATTATAGGCTTATATTTATAATATTTATTTAACTTTATATTTTCTTCTTTCTTTATCACTTGTTCTTTAAAATGTTCTTCAGGAGTTTTAATCATTAAGATGCCTAATCCCCATATAATACAAACAACACTTATTATAGTTAAAACAAAACATAATGTATCATTAACTTGTTCAAAAACATTTTCGAAAACAAAGAAACAAACCATATATGTAATGCCAACTATTAGCATTATTAATCCTACTATTTTTCTTTTATTCATATAACCACCTACTTGAACTATAACTGATATGTTTAGTATTGCAAAAGTAACAATTAAATTAATAATATTTGCTCATGATAGAATATTATAACTCAACTATTCTTTAATACTTGAATCTTACTTTTTATTATTTTTTAGAATTAACCTTTTAGGACTAGAAACTTACTGCAAATTCAATTTAATATTAAAAAGCAGATGGTCTTCAATTAACTACCAGCTAATTTTAATTATTATTTTTTATTTACTAATGAAACATATAATATAGATTCTTTCCAAAATCATGAAATATACTATTCCATTTATCAAATATTGCACAAATAAATACAACAAATATAATTACGATAACAATATTCTTTATTTTTTTCCACATTTGTTCCTTTAAATTGTTCGTTTGCTAACAACTCATTTAATTTTGATAATTCAATAGATATATTATCAATAGCATTTGGTTTCTCTGTTTCAATATTTTTCCCAAGTAAATCACTTACAGATACTTGCAATACTTCAGCAAGTTGTACAAGCATTTCTGCATCTGGAACAGATAATCCTTTTTCCCATTTTGAAATTGTCTGTCTAACAACATTTAGTCTTACCGAAAGTTGTTCTTGAGAAAATCCTTTTGAGATTCTTATTTTTTTTAGATTTTGTTGAAACATATTTAAATTCTCCTTTCTTGCCTCTAATAATTTAATTGTATCAAAAGCAAGCCGTTGCTACAAGCAATGTATTTTAACATATCAATCAAACGCAGTTATTTCAGCATTTTCATTTACTCACTAAATTTACCAACCTTTTATATAACATATCAATACTAATATCCACATTATTAAATTTACAATATTTGAAACTACATAATATCCAAATAAAATACTAAAAATACTTGTTATTATCATTACTATTGAAATCACAGTTAATGCTTTACTACCTTTTATTTTATTAAATAATTTTTTAAACATATAATTACACATCTTTTCTATTTAATAAATTATTATTTTTCCAACTAATTATTAAATCGACTTGTAATTTGCATTTATTTCTGATATTTCTCTGGCATTATTTTAATATCTCTAATCATATCACCATTTACAAGTCTGCTTGTATTTTTCTGAAACTTTTATCCAATTTCCTTCTATAGATATAATTTTTCCTGTAATCCCAAAAGATTCATTAAATAATGTAATCGAACATACTTTTCCTATAAAATCTTTCATTAATTCTGTTGGCATTTTGCTTTTCTCTCCTTTCTTTTTTCTGTTTATTACTCTTAAATAAAATTTATTTCTTCGCGGTATTATTATACAAAATAAAAGTATAATAAACCAAATCCACCAATAACTAATCTCTATCACCTCCATATTTATCACAAAAAACTACTATTTTTAACAAACCGCTAATTTGTTATTATCTATATCATTGAAATAATTGTCATAATAACAGTCATTCCATTTCCTAATAAATTCCCGATAAAATGTGCTGTCATTGGTACATATATATTTTTAGTATTAATATATGAAACACTTAATGGTAAAGCCCAAATCATAGTTAAAAATATTCCCCATATTGTTAACGAGTGTTCTAAAGCATATAAAAGCATCCCTAATATAGTTGTAATTAGAAGTATTCCTTTGCTTTTAAAAAGAAATTATACTTTTTCTATAAAATGTTTCTTCTGCTATAGCAGGTAATAATATTGTAGATACTGCAAATATTGTCAATTTTAACCAACTATCTCTTTTCAATCCAATTGTCCCTGTACTATAATTACAAAATACATTTTCTAAAATCGTTGTTATTATAAATGCTACCATAAAAAGTAATGCTGTAATTATTACTTGTTTCAAAATTTTTTTCCACTTTTTATATTATTTAACCATTCTTTAAATGAAAATTCCTTTTTTATATAAAAATATATTAATAGAAACATATAAAAAAGAAAGTTAGTATAGATAAAATATTCCTTTGGTATAATAAAACAAGACACTACAAATATTATTTCTATTATAATTGGTATTATATTTAATTTGATATATTTATTCATTATTTTGCTCTCCAATCTTTTCAACAAATTCAGTAAAATATTTATTATCTTTTATTTCTAATATTGTTGCTAAATTATTATTCTTTAATTCTACTACATCAAATACTTTTATTTGCATCTTCCTTCCTCATAAATTGTAATTTGTAGTATTTAATTATTTTTATATTTTTTATTTTTGATTATATATATTATCAAAGCAAATAAGCTTATTAATATTAAAATATGCAAAAAAGAAAATGATATAAATCAGGAAAATAACCATTTACATTAAATATTTTTATACTTCCACTAAAATAATTTATTTTAGATTCTGTTGTTTGTCCAATTAATTGGTATCCATAATGAAACAAGCATTGTATAAATAGCCATATACTTAACCAAATAGTTAATACATATTTTCCAATTTTCTCTTTAAATATATATAGTAATAACGATACTAAATATATAATAAAAAAATACACCATCTTCACCAAATGAACGAGATACCAAATATGTATTGTTGAAAGATATACCAATCATATCAAGAAAAAACCACATTAATAATAAAATTGTTGGTATTAAAACAAATTATTTTTTTTCATAATTTTCATCTCACTTTCAAATTGTAAGTTATCGTTCTAATTCATTATATAGAAGTAATCGTCAACTTACTATTTTTTTTATTCATACATATTAATTATTTTTAAGTTATTATTTATTTATTTCATATCTTGTACTTGGCCCGTTTCCGATTTTAACCAAAACACCATTTTCAACTAATTTATTTAATATTGTTGAGGTAGTTGTCTTTTCTTTATTAATTAGTGCTTGAGCATTAATTCTTGTTATAGAGCCATTTTTTTCAATATATTTTATAATTATATCCATATCACCTTTACTATTATTTTGTATAGTAACATTATTCAATGATATTTTAGGTAATTTTACAACAAATGATGACGGTAATACATCTATCTCGAAATTTAATCCAATTTTATTATAATATGATTTTACTCTTCTTAAGCCACTTCCTATTGCTTCTACCCTCTTTATTCTCATAAAAATAGATTGTAAGTAAGGATTTCTTGAAGTTGATAGACCTGCTAGTATATCATCAAGTGTTATGTTTCCATATAAAGTTCCAAAACTAATAACTTCTATTCCATTATTTTTATATAAATTAAGTATATTAGATGTTAACGTTCCATAATCTCTGTGTATAAGAGAATTTAGCACAATTTCTCTTAAAATAAATTCTGGATATTCTTCAATATCTTCTCTAACACTCGTATTAATTAATCCATATGTTGCTGTATTATTTTTTAAATAATCAATTATATTATCATAAATTTCCAAGATTGATCCTTTAAATTCTTTTCTATCTAAAAAATTATTTTTTTCAATTGATTGATACACAGCCAACTTGAATGTAAATGGATTTTGGTCAGAAAATAATAATCCTAAGTTTGTATATTTTTGATTTGCAGTAAAATGCAAATTTTCTTTTATATTATTTTCATTTATATTAATATTATTTTCTTCTAAGGCTTTACTAATATAATCAAAAGTTAATTCTTGATTGCTTGAAATTGATGTTTCAAATGATAAGCTACTATTTTTTATTATCAATTGCTTTACTGTTTCTTCTGTTGCAGGAATCGAGCAAGAGCCAGTTCTTAAGTATGTTCCTTTTACAATTCCTTTTTCTTTAAGATAATAAATATCAATTCCTTTTGAAACTTTTATAATAATATATTCTTTATCTTCAATTTTCCCTGTATTTATCGAAACGAAAATTCTAGCATCTGGATATATATTTGTTCGTATGCCATTAGAAATCTTTTTCTTCAATGTCTTTGCAATTATCCACTCCTTTTAAATTCCCATTATCATCATATCCAATATATATAGTTCCAGAATTTGTGTTCAAAAAAGCTATGATCTCTTTATATATTTTTTCTGTATAATTTTCTTTAAATTCTATCGATTCATTCTCATTCATGCTACTTACCTCCATTCCCAATCGTTCAATCGTTCAAAATATCGTTCAATCGTTCAACTATAGTATAACACTTTTTTATAAACTATACAAGATATATTTTAAATTTTTGCATTTTTCAATGCTCCAAGTTGGTCGTATTGCTTTGATTTTGCGCAATGTTCTATATTTTAATAAAACATTATGAAGAGCTATATTTTAGCTCCTCCCTCTATTTTTTATTTTTTTTTGATTATTACAAGCTTTCTAGATTTCTTATTTCTACAATTGTTCCTTCTGGAGCTATCAATTTTATTATTTTGCTATTTTCAACCTGATAAATAACTTCTCCTTCTTTTTTTTCTTAAATTTTACATTTTTCATACATTTTATTTTTGATACGAGTTCGTCAATATTTTCTTCATATAATGCAAAATGAGCAATTCCTTCTGAATTATTATTATATTCTTCTAGATAATTTTTTCCCGTTTGTAATTCAATCATAAAACCATTTAAATCTAACCAAGTATTGTAAGCTCTTCCATGAAAATTTATTGTTTCTTTTATCAATTTAAATCCCAATACATCCTGATAAAAACTTTTTTTGCTTTTTTCATAACAATTAGTTTGTATACATATATGATGAATTTTCATATTATCATTCCCCCATCCTCTAAATATTCTACTATATTTAATTTCAAAAGTATATAATTAAACAAAGAAAATTTTCATGAATATGTGTATTTATTTTAAAATATATTTATCATAGGTGATTTTAAATGAAATTTTTTGTTATAAAGATAAATAAAATACTATGGATTATTTGTCTATCAATATTTTTGTTAATGATTATAATAATTAATATTTTCTATTTCCCTACTTTAGCCAGTTTGAATGATTTATCTAATAATAATAACTTTAATTATCTTTTTTGACAACAAAGAAAAAGTTGCATATTTAACTTTTGATGACGGCCCTTCTTGTAAAGTTACCCCAAAAATTCTAGATATTTTAAAAGAAAAAGAAATAAAAGCTAGCTTTTTTTTTTGTTATAGGAAAAAATGTAAAAACAAATCCGGAAATAGTTGAAAGAGCCTATAAAGAAGGTCATTTCATTGCTAATCACACTTATAATCACAATAATAATATTATTTATAAATCTAAAGAAACTTTTCTTGAAGAAATAAAAAACACAGATAAAGAAATAGCTGCAGCTATTAAAGTTGAAAATTATAGTTCAGGCCTTTTTAGATTTCCTAATGGATTTATGGCACCATTATATAAAAATCAAAAAAAAAAAAAAATTATGGCAGATGTTTTAAATGAAATAGATTATTCGTATGTCGACTGGAACTGCTTAAATAAAGATTCTGAAAAGAAATATTCAAAAGGAGATCTTTTAAATAATTTAAAAATATCATCTAAAAATAAAGGAACTTTGGTCATATTAATGCATGATACTGGTGATGTAAATAATACTTTTGATGTATTAGAGGACTCTATTGAATATCTAAAATCTGAAGGATATACATTTAAAAACTTTTACGATATTTTAAATTTATAGATTTCGTCAAATAAACCATATTTTGTATAATACTAGAAATGAAAATGGGACTGAAAATTTCAGTCCCAACAATTATTCAATTACATTATTTGGGTCATTTTTTAATAATTCATCTAAACCTAGATCGTCTAAACAAGTTCCTCCTATAATCTCACCAGTTGTACAATCAATATAATAAGAAAATGACATATTATCAGAGTATTTGATAACAACACACCATACTTTTCTAACTCTTTTTTCTGTTTTATATATAACAGCATTCTCTTTTAGCTTGTATGTATTTTCTCCTGTCTTTTCCATATTAAGAGTTCCTTTTTCATACTCATCTTTAAAATTTTCTCTTAAATAAACATCAGCATTCATTCGTCTAATTTTAATTTCTGCTTTTGTTTCTATTATACTTTTGTTTTTCTCTATTTGTTTATCTCTTTCGGTAGCTATTTTTATTGCCTCGTCTTTAGAGATTTTTTGTTCATTATTCTCATATGGTATATTTTCAAAACTTAAAGAGTATAATCCATTTATTGTTGGAATCCAACCTATACTTATTTTTTCTGATGAATTAATTAATTCTCCGTATTTCTTGTAAAAATCAGTATACTAAATATATGAAACTTTATAAGTTTCAATATTTCTTGTTAATTTAACAAGTTCATATTTTCCAGTATAATCCTCAGGTTTATATTTTTCTAATAATTCCTTTGCAACTTTTATAGCTTCTTCTCTTGTTATTCCATAATTATAAGGTATTTTATATTCCCATGTCGGAATATTTACATATTCTATTTTTCCACTTTTTGCATTAATTCCCATACTTACTTTTTTAGAATTAAGTAACCAACTATTATCACCTTCAACAAAATCTTTATATAAATTTAAGTTTTTTATCGTTTCTTCATCAAATCCAATTTTCTTTAAATAATCGTTTCCAATTTCTTCTGCCTTTTCTTTTGTTATGCATTCTTTTTTTTTCTTCATCTGTCACATTATTAGTAATTTTATAACTTTCTGGTTGTTTCCATATTTTCTCGTATATGCCTGTTCCAGTTGCATATGCTAAACTTGTTCCTATTCTAATGTTATAGTAACTATCGCAACTGATCTCGAAAAATTATGATTTTTTTTCACAGTATTTTCCTCCTTTACTAGTTCGGATATAGCTATTTTCATTTGTGATTTTTTTATAATATTTTCTATGATTTTATTCTTTTCCATAACCATACCCCCTTTTTTCTAATTCTTTCTTTAACTTTCTTCGAATCCTTGATAATCTTGATTTTACCTTTACAGTTGAAATGCCAAGAGTTGTTGATATTTCATTTTTCCTTTAGATTTGTAATAATAATATAGAAAAATATTCTTGTCTTCTTCTTTCATTTTCATTAATTGATTTGTTAAAATGCTTATTTTTTCATTATCTTCAATTTGAATATGTGTGACATCGAATTTATCATACAAATAATTTTGAAATTCATCGATATCTTCAATATTGTTCTGTATATTACGATATTTTTTAGTATAAGATTTTTGCATATTCCACATATGTATGGAGTAATTTCTTTGTTAATGTCTAATTTTTCCTTGTTTTTCCATATAGTAAGAAATACATCTGATGAAATTTCTTCTATGTCCTCATTATTAAATGAATATCCACTATTTTTTATAATAGTATATACATAACCAGCATAATCATTTATTATCTTTTCTATATCAAGGTTATTTTCAAAGATATACTCCTTTATTTTTTTATTATTCATATTGCTTTAAAGCTCCTTTTTAGATATCTATTTATATATTACCATTTATTTTTTAAAGGTAACATTTTATTTTAAATTTTTCCTAAAAAAGACCAAACCTTTTTATAGTTTGGTCTTGTAAATATAGATTATCTAATAATTTACTGTAATATTTCTTTTTTTTCTTTTCTATATGTTCTTTTATAGCATCTGCAATAACCATATGTCCTTTATCGTTTGGATGGATTCCGTCATCACACAATAAATCAGAATAATTTTTTATTTCTAAGAACTTAGAAGTTATATCTATTATTGGAACATCATTATTAATGGCTAGTTTGAATACTTCTATATTATATCTTTCGTGCCAATTAGTTAAAAATTGTTTATTTCCTTCCATCCATTTTAATATATTATCAGCATTTAACTTTTTACTTATATAGTTAAAATATTTATATGAATCTATAGGTGGTAGTGATAATAATACCGGGATTTTTCCAATACTTTTAAGTTCAGATATTAAGTCCGAATATATTTCTATAAATTCAGCAATTGTGCTTTTAGGATGATATTCTTTATCAGGGTCTTCCGATATTTCTTTCCAATTATAATCACAGTCATTACCTCCAAACTCCATTACAACATATATACTTTTAGTTTCTTTTATCAAATCAATATTTTTATAAATTATTTGTTTTCCAACGTTTATTGTGCTTCCGAATTTAGCTTTATTTTCTACTGAGATTCCTAATACTTCTTCACATATATTTGAAAATCTATTTTTTGATACTTTATATACATTATTTTCATATATAACACCTTTTAAAACAGAATCACCAAAAACACTAATATCTGACATAGTAACCTCCTCTATTAATTTTAATTATATATAAATTTCTTAATAATATCATTGTCAATTTTGATTGTCAATATTTTCTTATTTCTTTTGCCAATTTTAATATGCAAAAAGAAAGCTAAAATTGAAAGGTTCATTTCATACACTAGCTTTCTTTTTTATTTAAGTTATTATAAGATTATAGGTTCTATTTGCTCTCCATCTAATGCATACTCAATTGTTTTTATAATATATTCAGAGTCAAATACAATAGAACGTGGTTTTGTTATAGGATTATCCTGTCTAAATGGAACAAAATAATAGTTTTTCCTGTTTAATAGATTACCAATATTTATCGCTGCTGCCCCAAGACCATTATTAGTTGATGGTGCTATTACAACAGGTAAATTATTTCTTAAGTGTGATTTTACTGCCATTAATGCAGATGTATCTATAATATCACTTGCAAGTTTTGCCATAGTATTACCACTTGCAGGTGCAACAATCATTATATCAGTTAAATGTTTTGGCCCTATTGGTTCTGCTTCTTGAATTGTGTGAATAATTTCATTTCCTGTTATTTCCTCGATTTCTTTTATAAAATCTTCGGCTTTCCCAAACTTTGTATCGAGATTATAACTATTAAATGACATTATAGGGATTATTTCTGCTTTTAATTTTTTTAATTCCTTAATTTTAGGAATTACTTTACTAAATGTACAGAAAGAGCCTGTAAGTACAAATCCTATTTTTTTTCCCTTAACTTCCAAAATTTATCTTTTCCTCCTTTCATATTACATTAATATATAATATGTTTATTTTATGTAAAGTTTGAACAAGAAGATAAAATAAATTTTTATTTAAAATAAATATTTAAGTATTAGAAAACGGTGATATTCTTCTTAGAATATCACCGTCTGCTTTAGTAAATAACTTCAGCATTTTAGATATTAGTTACATATTATTACGAATGAATATGTCTATATCATCAAATAATAAATTTCCTAATATCTTGTCTTCCTTGTTACGAATTACAACCACAGTTCCATCGGTTCTTATTAATACTTCAGGTGAAATAATGTTTAACTTACAAACAGTATTAATCTTTACTTTCAGATTTGGATAGTTTGTTTTAAAATATGTAACAATTTCTTTAATGTTATCATATTGTCCATATCCTCTTCCCATAAGTTCATTGTTTTTATTGTCACATGAATCTAAACATAATGTTACAATATCAAGAACACGTGCAATGCTATCAATCTTTTCTTTAGTTAAAGCTCTACCATTGATTATTAAATGATTCTTAATACCATTTGATTTTGCTTTTTTTAACAAAGATTCAAGATCTTCGTATAACAAAGCTTCTCCAACATTCCAAGTAATCATATGAACTCCACATTTGATAAGCTTATTAAGTATTTCATTATTAAGCTTATATGGGAGACCATATGGTAAATCACAGACGTTGTTCATCAAAAAAAAGCAAAAAGAACATGTTATGATAATTTTATTATAGCATGCACTGTTTTTTCGTTATTACTTTTTATTTCCACAATACTACAATTATTATTTTCAGAATAAAAACATTTTACAGTATCGCCTAAAATTATTTGGTGTTTATACATAATTCTTACATTTGAGAATATTTTGTTGTTAAATATGTCTTCTGGCAAAGCTTCATAACATAGAGTTAAATAATATAAATTATGCATATGTTTGTTTACATCGATATCTCTTCTTTTAACATTATAAATAAATGTTTCTTCTGAAATTATATTAGAATCTATTTGAATTTTTTCTATTTCTTCACATCCAAATATTGCTTCACTTTCAGGTTTATATAAGGATAATATTTCATTATCCAATTTTGTTATTTTATTATCTTTTATATCATATAGTATCCATTTTGAGGTTGCAAGAGCGATTCTTCTATTGTTATGATCTAATACTTCAAAATCACGATAAGTAAAATATCTTGGTTTTTCAAAAGTTCTTGCCCATGTTTTTATTTTTTAATTCATCACCATATGTAGGTCTGTCTATAATTTCTAATTTCCAATCCATTAAAATCCAAACTTTGTGATTTTTTTCAATATTATTTACTCCAAAGCCAACTATATCAGAATGCTTGCACGCCAAGTCTTCCAAAAGTCCAAGCATTCCAATATTAGTTATCTTATTATTTCTTCCAATTTCTCTAATACCTACTTTATAACTTCCTTCAAATTTCATTTATATGTTTCTTCTTTCTTTTTTTGTTAATATTATATATAAGTTATATAATTCAAATTAATATCCAGGTTTTTCTAAAAGTTTAAACATATTTTTTTTTATATTCTTCAACTCCTGGTTGATTAAATGGATTAACTCCTAAAACATTTCCTGACATTGCACATGCAAGTTCAAAAAGAAATATATAAGTGCACCTATATTTTCTTCATCCAGTTTCTCTACTGATATTGCAATATTAGGAACCCCACCTGTTACATGAGCTTGTATTGTTCCTTCCATAGCTTTTTTGTTTACGTAATCTAAATCTTTACCTGCTAAATAATTTAAACCATCTAAATTATCATCATCTGAATTTATAGTTATATTTGAATTAGTATTTTCATAGTAAATTACTGTCTCAAATAAATTTCTTAATCCTTCTTGAATATATTGTCCCATCGAATGTAAATCTGTTGTTAAATCAACACCTGCAGGGAAAATTCCTTTATTTTCTTTTCCTTCACTTTCACCAAATAATTGCTTTAACCATTCTGTAAAATAATGCATTTTAGGTTCATAATTTGCAAAAATTTCTATTGATTTTCCTTGCTTATATAATAAATTTCTTATAACAGCATATTGATAGCAATCATTGTATTTTATGTTGGAATCATTATATTTATCTTGGGCGAATCGTGCTCCTTCTAATAATTTATCAATATCGATTCCAGCAACTGCTATTGGTAATAAACCTACTGGTGTTAAAACTGAATATCTTCCCCCTACATTATCAGGAATTACAAATTTTTCATATCCTTCATCATCAGATAACGTTTTTAAAGCTCCTCTTTTTTTATCAGTTGTAACATAGATTCTACTTCTTGCTTCATCTATTCCATATTTGTTTTCCAATATCTCTCTAAATATTCTAAATGCTATAGCTGGTTCTGTAGTTGTTCCTGATTTTGATATAACATTTATAGAAAAATCCTTTCCATCTAATATTTCAATTAAATCATTGATATAATTTGGGCTTAGATTATTACCAACATATAAAATTTTTGGACTTTTTTCTTGCATTAATAAAAAATTGCTACTTAATGCCTCAATAACTGCTCGCGCACCTAAATAAGATCCACCAATTCCTATTACCAATAAAATATCTGAACTTTCCTTTATCCTTATAGCTGCCTTCTTTATTCTTTCAACTTCATCTTTATCATAATTTGTTGGTAAATCAAGCCAACCCACAAAATCTTCTATATCAGTAGATCTTCTATGTAGATCTTTATGAATGTTTTCTACTTGTTGTTTATATTCCATTATTTCTTTTTTATCAATTCCACTTGTTTCATAGTTAATCTTAATATTGAACATAATTAAAAACCTTCTTTCTTTAAAAATTTATTTTATTTTATACTAAAGAAAAAAAAATAGCAAGATATTCTTGCTATTTTATAAAGTTTTTAATTTTTATTTAGTAGCTTTAGTTTCTTCTTCAACTTCTTCTACTACAACAGGGTAAACACTAACTTGTTTTTTGTCTTTACCTTTTCTTTCAAATTTTACAATTCCGTCTACTAATGCATATAGTGTATCATCACTACCAATTCCAACATTAGTTCCAGGATGTACATTTGTTCCTCTTTGTCTTATTAAAATATTTCCAGCTAGAACAAATTGACCATCAGCTCTTTTGACACCAAGACGTTTTGATTCACTATCTCTACCATTCTTGATACTACCTTGTCCTTTCTTATGAGCCATGTTTTCTCACTCCTTCCGGTTCTAAGATTTTTATATACCGTTTAAATTGATTTCTTTAAGGTATTATTCTGCTTTTTTAGCTTCAGCTTTTTTTGCAGATGTTTTAATTGATGTTATTTCAACTTTAGTGTATGGTTGTCTATGTCCTTGTTTTGTTCTCTCATTTTTCTTAGCTTTCATTTTAAATACTATGATTTTTTTAGCTTTACCATGAGAAACTACTTTTCCTTCAACTTTTACACCTTTAACATAAGGATTTCCAACTTGTACTTTTCCGTCATCAGATACTAAAACAACATTATCAAATACTACTTTTTTTTCCTTCTTCAGCATCTAATTTTTCAAAGAAAACTACGTCTCCTTCTGCTACTTTGTATTGTTTTCCACAGCTTTCAATTATTGCGTACATTAAAAATGCACCTCCCTTATTTGTATACTCGCTAATCCTTAAATAAAGGTAGCTTATTATCTCAAAACATTTTGTTACCTTGACTAAGCGGATTACAGTTAATTATTTTACCATATATTTCTATGATTGTCAAATCAATTTACTATTTATTTAAATAAATTTTGTAAATTCCATAACATTCATCTGATATTATACTTTGTGTTTTACTTTTATACACTTCAGATAAAATATTTTTTTTCTTGTACTCTTCTAATTCTTCTTTGACATTTTTTGTTTCAGCAGTGGTTTCATTAATATCACAAATGATTAGATATATATTGTCATTTATGCTGAAATTTTTCTTGACCTTTTTTAGGATTTCTTCAACATTTAAATATGTATTTGATACTTTATTCCATGTTACATATGTAAAAAATTCTTCAGATGATGGATTCCAATATTTTTTGTTTTCTGTGTATGGTATCAATGCAGATGCAAAAGGAGCATCAGAGCATATAAATATTGCATCGTTTTCTAATTTTTTTTCTATAATAGTACTTGCTTCTTCAGCACATGAATATTTCTTTGAAATTTCAGATTTTATACTGTTCACAGCTTCCATCGAGTTTAAAATTAATAGTACAATAAAGCCTATCTCTATAATTTTTTTGATTTCATCTTTAAATTTTTCATTTTTAGTATTTTTTAAAGAATTCTTATTATAATAATATAACCACTCTATAAATAATATTATTAATAGTATGGTATTGCTTTTTTGTTGTGATAAACCAAATATAAATATATAAATATATAACTGCCATAAAATGCTTACTGATGCTATTATAAATCCTTTAGGATAATTTTTAATTCTATGAATAGTATATATCAACAACCATATTATTATATAAACCTTAAATCCAAAATTGTATGAAACTATACCGAAAAGACTTGCTAATATTTTATTTAAAGTTAATTTTAATTTATTTAAATTAAAATTACTGAAAGATAATAAACTTAATTCCGTATTTTTATCGGTTCCACCTTTTAACATTAAAAATAAAATTAATATTCCAATTCCTGCAATTAAGATAGAAATAATTAAATATCTTTTTTCAGATTTCGATTTCTTTGTATAAAAAATCTGTTCTAGAAAATAGAATAAATACAACATTCCTGCTAAGCCAAGCATAATAATATGTGTATATGCTAATAATAATATAGATAAAGTATATTGAATTTTCTTTTCATTTCTATTTGGATAATATATTGCTGTTAAGGAAAGTCCAAGAGGAATTAGACAATAACTTCTAGATATTACTGGGTACAAATATAAATATGGTAATGACAAGATTATTAAAATTTTAAATTCTTTTTTAAATGGTGATTTTTTTAATATCAACCAAACATTAATAACCATAATTGCCCACGAAATAATACTTTCAGTTATGTATGGAAATCCAAGTTTGGCAAAAGGAGCTAATATAAAATGCCATAATGGTGGATGACCTTCATAAGACATTTGCTTTATTATATCCACCAAATTTAAATCTCTTGCTATAAGCCAAGCTTGTGCTTCATCTCTCCATTTTTCATGAAAAAAAATTGCTATTATAAATGTAATTATTGCATAAACAAGTGTAAAAATTAATTCGAATTTGTTTCTTTTAATTTTGTTTTTTATATTTTCAATGTTCAATTGCTCTCCTCCTTTATCTCATGATATTCCTTTTCAGTATTTACATTCCAAATATTATCTTTTGAAATAATATTATTTTCTATATTTTTTACTGTTTCCATTGCTGTAATCATAGAATGATCCATATTATTATATCTGTGTTGTCCATTTCTTCCTATACAGTATAAATTATTATATTTATTCAAAAACTCTATTAGTTTGTCAATTTCAGAATAAGTATCAAAATAAGCAGGATATGCTTTTTTTACTCTTTCAACATGTGTATCTAATACCTCATTTTTTCTCTACGATGCCCATTTTTTCTAATTCACCAACTGCCATCTGTGAAAATTCATTATCTTCCATATTCCAAAATTGATCGTTTTCGGAAACAAAATATTCAAGCCCAATCCAAACTGTATTTTCGGGATTTGTCACTAAATATGGAGACCAGTTATTGAAAATTTGAATTCTTCCCATTTTTATATCAGGCTCTTGTACATAAATCCAACAATCTGGAACTATATTTCCTAATGTTTTGATGTTTGTTTCATTTTTTATTTTTAACTTATTTACTAAGACCCCCACTGTCATGAAATCTCTATATGGTAACCCTTTTGCAATTTCTGTTATTCTTTTAGGAATTTTTTCTCCTTTGAAACCTAATATCAAATCTTTAAGTGGCATAGATGAAATAAATATATCTCCATCAAATTCTTCTCTTCCATTTGTAGTGTTACATAACACTGATATTATCTTAGATTTTTCTACTTTTATATTTTCAACCTTGCAACCTTTTAATATTTTTCCGCCCAAATCTTCTATTTTAATAGCTAATGTTTCCCAAAGTTGCCCAGGACCATATTTAGGATACCAAAACTCTTCTATAAGTGATGTTTCAACATTGCTGTTTTTCGTTCTAAACTTCTTTGAAAACATATCTTTAAAAACAGCTTTTATTGACAATCCTTTTACTCTTTGTGCTCCCCAATCAGCAGATATTTGACTTGGCTTTCTTCCCCAAAGCTTTTCAGTATATTTTTCAAAAAACATACTATATAAGACTTTTCCAAATCTATTAATATAAAAATTTTCTAACGAATCTTCCTTTTTCTTTATAAAAATAGATTTTATATAACTCATTCCAACTTTAAATGTTCGTTTTAATCCCATATTTTTAAATGTTTCTTTTTTCATACTTATTGGATATTCAAAGAATTTTTTTAAGTAATATATTCTAGATATTCTATTCCTCAAAAGCATAACTATATCATTCTTTTCAGGATCGGGGCCATCTTTTGAAAGCTCTTTTTTTCTACCTAATTTTTTATCATCAAAAGAGTCTTTACCTTGTATTGGCATAATATCTTTCCAGAATTTTATTACATCTTCATTTTTTGAAAAAAATCTATGACCACCTATGTCCATCCTATTTCCTTTATAATTTATTGTTTTCGAAATCCCTCCAATATCTTGGCTTTCTTCTAATATTATCACTTCGTATTCTTTTTTGTTTTTATTTAATAATTCATATGCAGCTGTCAATCCTGCAGGACCTGCTCCAATTATAATAACTTTCTGCATTTTGTGTTCCTTTCAAGAGATTTTATATTTTATCAATATATATATATATATATCACAAAAATGAAAAAAAGTCTGTAACAATAATATGTCATTATTGTTACAGACCTTTTTATTAATTATTTATTTTGCATAATCAACTA